>Ga0310696_10001311_pt1 | contig 36318 bp, 36 predicted proteins | sample AusTroGonzalo_MG_4_FD_203885 | JGI IMG/M metagenome (GOLD analysis project Ga0310696, IMG submission 203885) | Bovine rumen microbial communities from tropical cattle in Woodstock, Queensland, Australia - Gonzalo_02 (v2) (version 2) | ecosystem: Host-associated > Mammals > Digestive system >... | reverse complement strand
ATATACCGTTTGGATAGATTAAATCGCTGCCCCAACCTTCGGGTTCTAAAAATACATGGTGTGTTTTATGTTCTGGGAAACGCATAACTTTGTCTTCCAATGATGGGCAATACCGTGGACCAAGACCAGTTATATCGCCATTATACATTGGCGCTTTTTTAATGTTTTTGCGAATTATTTCATGCGTTTTTTCATTTGTATGTGTAATAAAACATTTATCATTTATAGTATTTTTTTTATCGCCTAATCCAAACCAATCATGTGGTGTATCACCTGGTTGTTCTTCGCATACACTAAAATCAATACTGTCGCGATAAATACGCGCAGGTGTTCCAGTTTTAAGACGAAATAATTCAAATCCTGCCTTTTTTAAAACAGAAGAAATATGTGTATCGTTTTCTTGATATTCGCCATTATCCATTAAACGACCAGATGGAATTTTTTCATTTCCGCGTGTCACCAAACCACCCAAGAAAGTCCCAGTAGTTAAAACGATGGATACGGCACGATATTTGCCATTGACGGTTTTTCTTTTTAAATCTAAATCAACAACAGATTCAAAAATCACATCTAAATTTTTTGTTCCTTTTAAAATTTTCATAACCGCATCATGATAAAAATTTCTATCTATTTGTGCGCGCAAAGCCTGGGTAGCTGCGCCATGCGTGGCATTAAGTGTTCGCCAATGAATACCAGACGAATCTGCCGCAAACGGCATAACACCACCAAATGCAGCTATTTCAGCAACCATTTGAGATTTCCCAGGACCCCCAATAGACGGATTGCAAGACATAGCGCCAATATCACTTTCGCGCATAGTCAACAAAAGTGTTTTTGCACCACGACGCGCAGATGCAGTTGCTGCTTCCACACCCGCATGTCCACCACCGATAACAATCACATCATATTTTTTCATTTATTTAGAATCTTCCCATACCACCGTTTACATGAATTGTTTGTCCGTTTATGTATGACGCTTCATCGCTTGCCAAGAATACGCAAGCATTAGCGATATCAATTGGTTCACCAAAACGCCCAGCTGGTATTTGTTCTAAATACTTCTTTTTTAATTCTTCCGATAAAACATCTGTCATTGGTGTTTTGATAAATCCTGGGGCGATTGCGTTCGCGGTAATACCACGCGAAGCTACTTCGGCAGCAATAGATTTAGTCATTGCGATAATTGCACCCTTACTTGCAGCATAATTAGCCTGACCCGCACCACCAACAACACCAACGATTGATGCCATGTTTATAATGCGACCGTATCTTTGTTTCATCATAGGCATAATTGCGGCACGGCACAATTTAAATGTTGCGCGCAAATTAGTGTTCAAAACATTATCAAACTGTTCATCAGTCATACGCATCATCAAAGTATCAGCAGTAATCCCTGCGTTATTGATTAAAACATCAATGCGACCAGCCTTTGCAATAGTTTTATCAATCAATTTTTCAGCCGCACCATCAACAGATAAATCAGCCACAATTTTTATAAACGAATTATCAAATTGTGATAATTTTTTTTCATCGCGTCCAGTTAAAACAACAGTTGCCCCAGCTGCTTTCATTTGATTTGCAATAGCACCACCAATACCACCTGTGGCACCTGTGATTAAAACAACTTTGTCTTTTAATTCAAACATTTTATATCTCCAATTTTTCTGTTTTTATTTTATCTGTTGTGCGGGAAATCAAACCAGACAGAACACTGCCCGGACCGATTTCAACCGCTGTATTTATACCAAGATTTACCATTTCCAAAACACTTTCGCGCCAACGAACACCATGTGTTAATTGATAAATCAGTGCTTCTTTTATATCATCTGGATTTTCAATAACAGCACAAGTTTTATTAGAAATCCATTTTGATTTTGGTGTTTCTATTTTAACATTTTCAAATTCTTTGCGCATAACTTCAACAGATGGCTCTTGGTCGCGACAATGCACTGGCGCAGATAATGCCAGTGGCATAACGCGACGCGCACCAGCAGATTTTAATTTTTCACTTGCGCTTTCAACCGCACCCTTTAATCCAGAAATTACAACTTGACCCGGACAATTATCATTTGCCATATCGCAGCCACATTCATCACAAATATTTTTGACTGTATCTGTATCCAATCCCAAAACTACAGATACTAAACCCATGCCAACCAGAACAGCAGATTGCATAGCATTTCCGCGTGCGCGAAGTAAACGCGCAGTATCAGACAAGGATATTGCACCTGCGATACAAAGCGCGGTGTATTCCCCCAAACTGTGTCCAGCTACATATTCTGGCATTGACAAACCACTTGCACGAAACATAGCAACACTTGTTGCCATAATTGCAGGTTGAACATTTTTTGTTAATGTTAATTCTTCCATTGCGCCATTGAAAATTATGTTTGATAATTTTTCGCCCAATGCATCATCAACCTCGTCAAACACAGCGCGCGCAGTGGTATTGTTTTCATACAATTCTTTGCCCATACCGACAAACTGTGCGCCTTGACCTGGGAAAACATAAATTTTTGACATGTCTTTACCTTTTTTCATAACCATAAAATTATAGGAAATTAAAAGCAAAAATCAACAGATTATCATTTACGTATTGAAAATTCACAACCGCAATAATTCTGGCGATAAAATTCAGATTCACGATTTATTTTATTGCGTAAATCTTCATTCCATTTAATCGGCAAATACTTTATTTCACCACAAGATTCATTTCCAGCTGTATCAACCTGATTTTGATCTTTGTGGCGTGAAACACCAAATACTGATGCAATCGCATTAAATCCATGTTGTGCGGCATATTCGCGTGCATAACAAAAACGATAAGCAAAACATTTTGAACAGCGCAGTCCACGTTCAGGTTCACTTTCTAATCCAGTAATATGTTCGCGCCATTTATCATGATTATAAGCACCAACAACATATTTCACACCCAGCTTTTCACAGTATTTTATTTGTTCATTTAATCTTTTTTGATATTCAGCCACTGGGTAAATATTAGGATTAAAAAACATAACAATAAAGTCTTCTATGCCTGGGATTTCACCGTCTGCAAGCTGTTTAATAGCACCAGCAGAACACGGCGCACAACAAGACATTAAAATAAGTTTAATGTTTTTATTCATTTGTTTTTTCGACCAATTCAATTCGATTAAACAAATTTTCTGGGACAACAAACTTTTCGCCATTTGCAATACGGTGTTCATATTTTGTTGGCCATGATAAATCGTGTTTTATTTCGAATACATTCTGCATTTTTTCAGCCGCGTCTGGTATAAAAGGTGCAGACACGCGTGCGAACAAATCAATCATTTGAAAACATTCATTTAGCGCGGTCGCCGCACCATTCATATCGCCATTTTTAATCAATGCCCATGGTTCTTTTGCAGTCATATATTCATTTGCGACTGCCCACAAAGAACGCAATGCAAAGACAGCATTTCTAAATTCACATTTTTCAAGTGCGCTTGTTAAATCGTTTAATTTTTCATTTATTTTTAATTCTAAATCTTTATCAATACCATTTCCATCTGGAACAACATCACCAAAGTTTTTATTGGACAATTTGCAAACGCGAGAAACGAAATTACCAAGCAGACCGTTTAAATCTTTGTTCACAATTTCTGTGAAACGTGCCATTGTAAAATCAGTATCGTCTGTTTCTGGTGCGGATGCTAACAGAGCATATCTCCAACAATCGCTTGGTGCGATATTTAATGCTTCATCAAGGAAAATACCATTTCCAGTAGATTTTGAAATCTTTGCACCGTTAAAGTTCATGAAATTTTGGCCCTTTAACATATCTACGGTTTTCCAATTATCGTTCATTGCCAATTCTTGTGCTGGGAAGAATACAGAATGGAAAGACACATTATCTTTGGCCATAAATTGTGTATAATAGCAATCTGGGTTTTTCCACCAACTTGCCCAATCATTTGTCGCGGCTTGGGATATAGAAACATAACCCCATGGGGCATCAAACCAGACATAGAATACTTTGTCTTCAAACCCAGGTTTATTAACAGGTATTCCCCACTTTAAATCGCGGGTTATAGGATTATCATGTAAACCTTCGTCCAGCCATTTATTAGCTATGGTTATGGCTGTTTTTGGCCAATTTTGGCGAGAATCAATCCAAGCGCGTAATTTATCTTGGACAGCGCTTAATTTAAAATACAAATGTTTTGTTTCACGCATTTCAACTGGGGAAGAAGGATCGATTGCGCTGTGTGGATTGATTAATTGATCAGGGTCAAGTGATGTGCCACATTTATCGCATTCATTTCCATATGCGTGGTCATAGCCGCATTTTGGACAAGTCCCAATAACATATCTGTCTGCCAAGAATTTTTTTTCGTTTACAGAATAAGGCTGCATGGATGATTTTTCTTCTATCATTCCCAAAGAATCAAGACGATTGAATAATTCATGAATCAATTTTTCATGTAATTTTGTATGTGTACGACCATATAAATCAAAGGACAATTTAAAATCACGAACAGCTTCCAAATGTTTCGCGCGGTATTTATCAACATATTCTTCAACAGGGATGTTTTCTTTCAAAGCACCAACTTCGCTGGGGGTACCATGTTCATCAGCGCCACCAATATAAAGAACATCGCGTCCCTGTGCACGGCAGAATCTGGCATATACATCACTTGGCAATAAACAACCAATTAAATGCCCAATATGTAAATTGTTGTTAACATACGGTAGTGCAGAAGTAATTAAATATTTTTGTCCCATTGTGTAGTCCTTTTCTAAAAATAAACGCGCCATAACGGGCGCATCAATTTGTTCCCGCAAAATTTTTACCTAAGATTAATTATACATTCGCATTTTGTTTGTTCTTTGTTTTCTTAACAGCCCGTCTGTGCTTCGCACATCTGCGACATTCCGTTTTGCTTGTATCAAACCCGCCTATCGCGGCTTTGCTAACGGCAAAGACGGATGGTGGGTGGTATTGGGCTCGAACCAACGACCTCCACGATGTCAACGTGACGCTCTAGCCAACTGAGCTAACCACCCAAAACAACAAAGATTATAACAGCAAAAATCTAGATGGCAAGATAATTTTAATTGTAAATACATGTTTTATATCATATAATTATCCGTGATAATTAGAAGGGATTCTTACATAAACCAAAGGAATAAAATATGAAAAAAATATTGATGATGGGGTCTTGTCTTGCCATGACTTTGACTGGTTTTTCAGCGTATTCAGTGAATATCAAACCATTTGGTGGTGGAAATTTAGCTGTAAACGGTGTTATGTGGGCTGATGATGTCAAAGATCCAATGGATGCTGCTGGCATTGATTTACCAACAAGTTTTATGGGAATTGGTTTTGAAGCAGGTGTGAAATTTAACCGGGAAAATATTTATATACCGGCATTGACACTGGCATACGATTATATATTTGATTCAGAATCAGATATTGATGCCATAACTAAGCCGAACATATCATCTTTTGATGTGGGATTTTCTGCGATAAGTGCTACATTTGATAATTACCTGCGCGTATCCGGCAATTCAAGACATCGTCAAGATATAATTTTGGGTGTTGGTCTAGGCAGTGCCACAGAAAGGGTAAAAATGGAAACCACAGCTTTGGGCAAAGCTAATGGTTATGCCGATATAGATGAAGATGACAGCGGAACTGTGTTTATAGTCAAAGTTGGATATAATTATCAAATATCAAATCACATAGATTGGTATTTAAATGGTCGCTGGTTTTTTCCGACTGAATCCAAACGCGATATTGAATCTTTGTTCAATATTAATGCGGGAATAAGGTTTATATTTTAATAAAGAAAAAGCCGGCAAATGCCGGCTTTTTTTAATACATAGTTTGTAAAACATGTTTGTTTTTATCAATATCTGATAACATTTTGCCACTGCCCAATGCCACACATGCCATTGGGTTATCAACCAAGAACGCAGGTAATCCCGTTGCTGCACGAATCGCAGCATCCAACCCACGCAACAATGAACCACCCCCAGTCATAGCAATCCCTAAATCTGCGATATCAGCAGATAATTCAGGTGGTGTAGATTCAAGCGCCAAATGTACTGTGTGAATAATCTTTGCCACAGTTTGTGAAAGTGCCGCAGCAATTTGTGATTCAGTAATAAGTGTTTCACGCGGCGTCCCACTCATCAAATCGCGCCCCTTTATCTTCATTGATAATTCATTAGCCTTGTCTTTTGGCATAACGGCAGTACCGATTTTCTTTTTGATTTCTTCGGCGGTATTATCACCAATCAAAAGGTTTTTATTTTTACGCACATATTCAATAATATCTTGGTCCATTTGGTCACCGGCAGTTCGCACAGCATTAGAATACACAATTCCACCCAAAGACATAATTGCAACCTCTGTCGTGCCACCACCAATATCCAAAACCATAGAACCCAACGGTTTATCAACCGGCAGTCCCGCGCCAATCGCTGCGGCTGTTGATTCTTCAACAATATAAACCTTGCGCGCACCAGCAGCATCCGCGGCTTCTTGTATAGCACGACGTTCCACCTGGGTAGCACAAGACGGCACGCAAATAATGATAAGAGGTGCAGCCAATGGATTTTTCTGATGCACTTTGCGTATAAAGTATTTTATCATTTCTTCGGCGACTTCAAAATCAGCGATAACACCATCGCGCAATGGACGCACAGCAGAAATTCGTCCCGGTGTTCGACCAAACATCCGTTTGGCTTCTGCACCAACAGCCTTGATTTCTTTGCGACCCAATAATCTGTTTTCTACAACCGCAACAACGGATGGTTCGTTAAGCACGACACCCTTGTCTTTGACATAAATCAAAGTGTTCGCCGTTCCTAAATCAATAGCCATATCTGCGGAAAAAAATTTTAATAACCAATTATACATGTGCCTTTCTCTTGTCTTGTTTGTCCGCATTATAAAACAGGCAAAGAAAAAATCAAGCCCGCATGAATAAATTTTGCTTTTTTATTTGCTTTTTCCAAGATTTTGCTAATATATGCCTTATGAAAAGAAAAACTATACGCGATCACAAAGATTTTAAAACATCCCTTGGCGATTACAAGGTGAATTCTTATAATATGACCGTAAAGGCCAAAAGTGCTAAAATACCCGGTGATGCTAGATATGGTTTGTTTGCACCGAAAAAGGAATTAAAATTGGCAACAGATCGTAATCGCGCCAAAAGGATGATGCGTGATTGGATCGCTTTTAATGAAGATTTAATGATTCCCGAATTAGACTATATCTTTATTGCGCATGCTCCGATTTTAACCAGACGGCGCGATTCAGGTCGTAAAGAAATGGCGTATTCTTTGAAAAGAATAGCTGGTGTGTATAAAAAAAGAAATGCTAAAAACGCAGAATAATTTTCTTCAAACAATTGCATGTAATATGGTTCGCATGTATCAGATTTGTATATCACCGTTTATTGGTGGACGCTGTGCGTGCAGATTTACACCAACATGCAGCGAATATACAAAACAAGCTATTGAAAAATATGGCGCATTTAAGGGGACATGGATGGGAATAAAACGCATATCGCGTTGTCGCCCTGGTGGTGGATATGGATACGATCCCGTTCCTTGACATCAAAAATCAATGTGGTAAAATTAATAGTGATATATGGCTTTAAAAAAGGATTTATAATTATGGCTTCTTTTCGTTCGACAGTTGAAAATATGTCCAAATTGATGGATGAAATGGGCATAACAGAACTAGATTTGGAAAGACAACTGTTATTGGGTTTATACCGTAAACATATTCATTTATCTAAACAACAAACTGTGGCTGCACCTGCTGCGGGTTTCGTTTCTCAATCAAAGACAAATGTTGCTGATAAAATATCTGGACATGTGTTAAAATCACCGATGGTTGGCGTTCTTTATTTGGCGCCAGAACCGGGTGCAAAACCTTTTGTAAAGGTTGGGGCTAAGGTAAAAGCTGGTGACACAGTTGCGCTGGTAGAAGCGATGAAAACATTTAATCCAATAAAATCTGATATAGATGGTGTGGTCAAAGAAATTTTGGGTACCGATGGGACTGCGGTTGAATTTGATACACCGATTATCGTAATAGAACAGGTTCCAGATGCCGCAGATTAAGAAAGTTTTGATTGCTAATCGTGGTGAAATAGCACTGCGTGTTATTCGTGCGTGTCGTGATATGGGGATACGAACTGTAGCTGTGTATTCTACAGCGGACAAGGATGCAATGCATGTAAAATTGGCAGATGAATCTGTATGTATTGGTCCGGCACAATCCATAGATTCTTATTTAAATGAATCAGCTATATTGACGGCGGCATTGTTGACGAATGCAGACGCGATTCATCCTGGATATGGATTTTTATCTGAACGTGCCGATTTTGTGGACAAAGTAGAACAACACGGTCTTGTTTGGATTGGACCGAATGCGGATATGATTCGCAAAATGGGCGACAAAGTTAATGCTAAACAGACTGCGATAAAATGCGGGTTGCCGGTTGTTCCAGGGTCTGATGGCGCAATAAAAACAATAGAAGATGCACTTTGTTGGGCGGATAAAATTGGTTATCCTGTTATGATAAAGGCGGCTGCGGGCGGTGGTGGTCGTGGTATGCGTGCTGTGCATAATGCGAACGAATTACGCGAAGCTTATCCGTTGGTCAAGGCTGAATCAAAAACAGCATTTGGTGATGATACACTTTATATGGAAAAATTATTATTGCATCCGCGCCATATCGAATTTCAGGTTTTGGGTGACAAACACGGTAATGTTGTTATTTTTGGTGAACGCGATTGTTCCCTGCAAAGAAAAAATCAAAAATTAATCGAAGAATGTCCTGCGGCTGTTTTAACGCAAAAGCAACGCGATGATATGATTGAAATTTGTAAAAATGCCGCCAAAAAGATGAAATACACAAATGCTGGGACTTTTGAATTTATGTTCGAAGGCGGAAAATTTTATTTTCTTGAAATGAATACCAGATTACAGGTGGAACACCCTGTGACTGAAATGGTTTACGGTGTTGATTTAGTTCGTGAACAGATACGAATTGCGGCTGGGGAAAAGTTGGGATATACTCAATCAAATTTGGTCGCACATGGGCATGCGATAGAATTTCGTATCAATGCCGAAGATGCTGAAACTTTTATTCCAAATCCGGGCAAAATAACTTTGTATGCCCCCCCAGGTGGTTTGGGTGTTCGTGTAGATTCTGCTGTATACAGTGGATATACAATTCCGCCGACTTATGATTCTATGATTGCGAAATTGATTGTTCATGCGCAATCAAGACCTGCGTGTATAATGCGTGCGACACGCGCGTTGGATGAATTCGTTATCGAAGGAATCAAAACAACTATACCGCTTCAAAAAGAACTTTTGGAAAACACTGATGTGCGTCAGTTAAAAACAGATAATCATTGGCTGGAAAATTATCTGGAAGAAAAAAAGAAATCAGCAGAAGAAATCGTTGAAAAAATTAACGAAGAATAATATCAATAACGAATCACGGCTTTGCGACAGCAAAGACGGATTATTGATTTTTTCTTTTCCTAAATTCATCCAAAGACACAACGCGTTTATCGTCTGGAACTGTTCCTGGTTTTTCTTCCAATGGTAATTCAATATTTTCTTCTTTGGGTTCAGTGTTTGATGGCTGATTTGGTTGGAAAGACAACATAAAATCAACAGATGGATCTTTAAATTCTATCAATGCAGAAAATGGGACGCGAATAAAGAATGGGCGTCCGTCAAAGGTTAACTGAACACCAAATTCTTTGTCTGACACATTAAGATTATTATAAGAATATTGCAAAACAATAGTCATTAAATCAGGATAGCGCATACGCAAAAAATCTGGCAACACAACCCCTGGGTCGCGCGTTTTAAAAGTTATAAAAAAACTGGCATCATCACCCAGCCCATTAAATTGAGCATGAATAAGTGCCTCTTTGACAACAGACTTCAATGCGTTATCCAGCAATTGTTTATAGTTTATTTTTGCCATGTTAATTCTCCGCTTTTACTATATTACTTATCCAGCCATTTTGGCAAGTGACAAATAAAGCATTTGGAATATTTTTAAATATATTTATATCCAATCCTGTTGCCCAAACCTGAGCATCCAATTCATTTAAATCGTTGAATATTTTTTCACGAGTTTTTTCATCCAGGTGAGATGCAGCTTCATCTAATAAAATAATTGGTCTTTGACCTGTTTTTATACGAACTAATTTCGCATGTGCCAAAATCAAATCAATCAAGATAGATTTTTGTTGACCAGTCGAAGTTATATATGCAGGCAAATTTAGTTTTTTATTAAACACACCAAAATCTGATTTATGTGCGCCATCTATGACCATTTTATCGCCAATCAAATTTCGATTGTTTTGTAAATATTCGAAATATTTATTTTCAGCAATTGTTGAGGTATTTTCCAGAACCAGTTTTTCAACCATACCGTTAACTGATACTGCACCATTTTCAAAGAAATAATTTATTTCCCCAGAATACTGTATACGGCATGCGGCAACGGATACGGCGGTTGCTGCAATCTGTTTATCAATCGCATCCAACCAATTATTATCAGCATTATTTTTGATTGCACCCGCCCTTTCTGATAATAATTTATTAAGACGCGACAGGCGTCCAATATGAGATGGTTCAAAACTGGCAACCAGATGATCAAAAAAAGCGCGTCTGTCTGCAACAGAATCAACAAAAATTCTATCTTCGTGGGGCGTTAACCATATTATGCGGGATATTTTGCCTAATTCTGACAAAGGCGCATTTTCATTATTTATTTTTGCATGCCGATTTGTATCTTGGGATGCGAAAAACACACATATATCGTTATCATTATCTGTGGTTGCAAAAACAGAAAAGCCGCCATTCCCATCAAATCGTGCAAGATTTAACATATCAGCCCCGCGCAATCCGCGTTCGCCGGAAAGCAAAGATATTGCTTCCAATACGGCTGTTTTACCAGCGCCATTTGAACCTGTTATAATAATATTTTTTGCATTTCCAACAGTAATTCTGGAACATTCATGATTTCTAAAATTGGTAAGAGTTATTTGTTGTATCATTTTTTAAATTTGGAGGCCAGGGTCGGAATCGAACCGGCATCCAAGGATTTGCAGTCCTCTGCATAACCACTCTGCCACCTGGCCTTCGCGTAAAAGCATCATAGGCAAAAAATAATAAGATTTCAACATAAAAATTACACAAAAGCCTAATGAATTTGTTCCGATATTTTTTAAGGGTCAAAAAGGGTATCATTTATATAAAAAGAAAAAAGAAAATGAAGTTTTACGCCTGGATTTTTGCCTGTTTGCCCATTTATGCCTTTGCAACAGAAGATTGTGCAACTATGCGTCATATTCCAGATAAAGAAATGATGTTGTACGAAGTGATAAATATGGGTCTGTGCAGAAATCCGCGCACAGCCGCTGCATACGCGTCTTTAAAATCTGCGCGGTATACAAAAAATTCATCATATTCACAATATTTACCGACAATTTCTGGCAAAGCGGGGGCAAATCGTGCGCATACAGAACACGATGATTGGACTTATACAGCATCTCTTTCTGCATCTTATTTAGTTTTTGATTTTGGAAAACGGGAATCTGATTTCGCGCAAAGCCTTGCTACATACCGTGCAGCTGGTTTTGATTATGATGAAACAATTCAAAATTTCATTTATTCTATAATTGGTGCTTATTATGCGTTGTTAAATACAGATGCAGATGTCAGTGCGGCACAATCTGCGTTAACTGTTGCGCAAACTGCTAAAGATACAGCAGATAAAAAATATTCCGCAGGTGTAGTAGCCAAAGCCGATGTTTACAAAGCTGATACAACATTGGCATCATCACAATTGGAATTAGAACGCGCAAAAAACAATCGTGAAATAGCCAAAGGAACTTTGCTTACTATATTGTCTTTCCCGGCAGATGATGATATAAAAATTAAAGACATGCCATCTTTTTTTGGCTCTGATGCGGAAAGCGAAAGCATTGATAAATTGATGAAAATTGCGCGTGAAAAAAGACCCGATTTGTTAAAAGCAAAATCTCAAACAGCCGCAGCATGGCATCGTCGTAACAGTGCTTTTTTGAAAAATTTGCCGTCTATTTCTGTGACAGGTGGCATAGAGGTGACAGATAAAACAGTTGGGGGCATGTTTGATAATATGACTGCTAAAACTCACGGGACCATAGGCGTATCGGTATCTATGCCTATGTTTACTGGCTTTTTAAATTATTACAATGCGCGGTCAGCCAGTGCAGATTGGGAAAGCACAAAATACAATGAAGAAAATATTTCTAATGATGCGATTATGGATGTGTTCACGGCGTATCAAAATTACAAGACAGCCAAGACGGTTTTAAAGCAATCTGAAACATTGTTAAAATCTGCCAAAGAAAGTGAACGCGTGACATCTGGTATGTACAAAGTTGGACGCGCAACAATGCTGGATTGGCAAACTGCCCAATCAGAATTGGTCAATGCACGGAAACAAAATAATTCTGCTAAATACGATTTGTTTATAAAACGCGCTGCGGTTGCGCTGGCTATTGGTGATATAAAAAATGGATTAAAGGAAGATAAATAATGGAAGAACAAACGGCAACCAAGCCCTCATTTTTCAAAAGATTTTTTGGGTGGTTTTGGCGACACAAATGGTGGTCGTTGCTGACAATTCTTGTTTTAATCGGGATTATTTTATGGATTTATTTTGGAACAAAAACAAAACGCAAAGATTATGTGACGGTTGATATAACGCGGGGGGATATAGTTCAAACTGTGACCGCAACAGGTGAGATTATGCCGGTAAATACAGTCAATGTTGGTTCACAAGTATCTGGCACAATCGAAGACATTTTTGTCGATTATAATTCGCGTGTTAAAAAAGGCGATTTATTGCTGACCATTGAACCGTCTGTTTTGCAATCGACTGTTGATGAAGCCAAAGCTTCACTTGATTCTGCAAAATCAGAATTGAAATACGCGCAAAGTGAATTCAAAAGAAATGAAACATTATATCGTGATGGTTTTATTTCGCGCGCAGAAATGGAAAAGTCTGAAACAATTTATGAACAAGCACAACAAGCTGTTAACAAAGCGCAATATTCATATGAACGCGCTGTGACTAATTTGGGGTATGCAACAATTACTTCGCCTGTGGATGGGACTGTGATTTCGCGCAAGGTAGACAAAGGGCAAACGGTTGCCGCATCTTTTCAAACGCCAGACCTTTTTGAAATAGCCGAAGATTTATCAAAAATGCAAATTGAAACTGCGGTCAGTGAGGCAGATATAGGTATGATTAAAGAAGGACTGCCGGTCACATTTACTGTGGATGCATACCCAAATCAAACTTTTAAGGGAAATGTTCAACAAATAAGATTATCACCAACAAATGTTTCTAATGTTGTTGTTTATACTGTGGTTATTGATGTAGATAATTCTGATTTAAAATTGATGCCGGGGATGACTGCATTTGTGACAGTAGTTGTTGCCGAAGCAAAAAATACATGGAAAACAAAAAATTCAGGGCTTTTGATTCGCACATATAAAAACATTATCAAAAATGTCCCAGACGATATAACACCGAAAAGTCACCTGGCGATTAAACGCGGCAAAGATATAGTATTCGTGCCGTATACGCGCGGTATAGCAACCCCAACAGATACTCAAATCATATCTGATGGAATCAAAGAAAACGATAAATTGGTAATTGGGTTTACTGGTCAAACCACTACAAATAAATCAACTATGCGCGGACCCCGTATGTGATGAAAGATAAAACACCGATTATTGTTATGAATAAAATTTGCAAAAGTTTCCCGATTGCCATAGGTGGCGTTCAACAGGTTTTATTCGATATAACTTTTACAATAAATCCCGGTGAATTTGTTGCGATTATGGGGCCTAGTGGTTCGGGAAAATCAACTTGTATGAATATTGTCGGCGCACTTGATTCTGCAACCAGCGGAACATATGAATTATACGGCAAAGACATAACAACAATGACGGCTGATGATTTAGCAATTGTTCGAAATGAACATATTGGTTTTGTTTTTCAAAATTTTAATTTATTACCCAAACGAACTATTTTGGACAATGTTATGTTGCCGTTGATGTATCGTGGGTGGGTTATGAACGACAGAATTATTCGTGCGCGCGAAATGTTGAAACTTGTGAATCTGGAAAATTTTGAAGCATATTTACCAACACAATTATCAGGTGGTATGAAGCAAAGAGTTGCTATTGCGCGTGCATTGGCAGGAAATCCTAAATTGATTCTGGCAGATGAACCAACTGGGTCGCTTGATTCCAAGATGGGGACAGAAGTATTAAGATTTTTTGAAAAGTTAAATAAAGACATGGGGATAACTATTATCATGATTACTCATGAATTTGAAATAGCAAAATTTGCACATCGCGTCATTCATATCTATGACGGACGCATCACATACGATGGGAAAATTCCCAAAAGTGAAACAGTATTATTAAAATCTGAAAAACGGCACAAAAAATGACACTGGGCGACATTTTAAAAGAATCTTGGATATCAATAAGCGGGAACAAGTTAAGGTCGTTCCTGACCGTTCTGGGCATCATTATTGGTGTAATGGCAGTGGTGATAATGGTTGCTGTGGGTGAAACAGTGCAAAAATCAATCACAGACCAATTTTCATCACTTGGCACAAACACAATAGTAATTCGTGCAGGCGCGGCGCGCACGGGCGGTGTCAGAACTGGGAACAAGCAAACACTGACCATAACAGATGCAGAACAAATCAAAAGATTGCCAGACGTGATGTCGATAACTCCGGCACAGATGGGTAATGCCCAGGTTATTTACGGAAATAAAAATTGGTCTACGATGATGTTGGGGGCGTATCCTGATTATGCAGCCATACAAGATATAGAAGTTGAATATGGGACTTTCTTTGACGATACTGCTGTAAAGAATGCGGCAACTTATGCAGTTATTGGTCCCGATACGGCAACAGAATTAGGGTTGCCAGAAAACCCGATTGGTGAAACTATAAGAATTCAAAACATGCCTTTTGTAGTAATTGGTGTAATGAAAGCGCGTGGTGATTCTGCTTTTGGTTCCCAAGACGATATGATAATTATTCCCGTCACAACATTGAAAAAACGCCTGCAAGGTTCTAAATTTCCAGATGCGGTTACGATGATAGCATTAAAAATTTTCCCCGATGCAGATAACAATGTAGTGATTGAACAATTAACATCTCTGCTGCGTCAACGACACAGAATCAAAGATATGGACGAAGACGATTTTCAAATTACAGACATGAAACAGATTATGGAAACGATGGATACTGTGACGGGTTATCTTAAATTGCTGTTGATAGCGATTGCAGCAGTATCATTATTGGTTGGTTCTATTGGAATTATGAATATGATGTTGACATCTGTTGCAGAACGCACGCGTGAAATTGGTATTCGCAAAGCTATCGGTGCGCGCGAACGCGTGATAATAATTCAATTTTTATCAGAATCGATAATGATATCTTTTATTGGTTCTATGGTTGGATTGGTTTTGGGTGTTTTGTTATCCCAAGGCGTTGGACGATTTATACTTGGTTATGATGTTCCTTTTTCAATTTGGCCGGTAATATTATCAATGGGGGTCGCGATTGTGGTTGGTCTGGCATCTGGTGTAATGCCGGCAATCAAAGCCGCAAAATTAAACCCAATAGACAGTTTAAGGTATGAATAAGCCCTCCCTCCCCCACTTCGTGGGTACTCCCTCCAAAGGGAGAATTTTGGGTTGAGCTATAAATAGTAAATTCCCCCTTAAGAGGGGGTGGTGCGAAGCACCGGGGGCGGGTTTTCAAAAAACACTTTTATTCATACCCAAAACATGGTACAATGGATTTGTCGGAAAGAGTTTTGCCGACGGGGGTGAAACCCGTTTTATTCGGCAGTTTATGGTTAACAATAAAAAGGGAGAAACATTATGAAAAAATTTTTTTTAATCGCGGGACTTATCGCAGGCATCGGCGCAACTAATGGTTATGCGGATATCGTGATTTCACAACCAGATGATAACTCAGATATGATCGTGACTGTTGCACGTGCCACCAAAGAGCAAACGCGTGTCACACCAAAAACGAATAATAGCACAGTAAAACCAAATAATGAAGAATTATTGGAAGAACTTAAGTCAGATATAGCGCAGATACAATGTCCAACTGGATGCAAATTAAAATGTAAAAAACGCCAGAATGAAATACGTTGTATTTGTAAAGACGAGTTTGGCAGACCGTGTGACGTACTTGTTAACGATAACGAACGGCAAAAAGTCAAACATCCAGTTACTGGTATCGAACTTACGACTGTTCCATAATAGATATGTTGGGATGTATAATAACACAACAGAAAAAACCGGCAAATTTATCGCGGCTTTGCGATTGCAAAGACGGATTGCCGGTTTTTATCTTATTTACGCAGACCTAATTTTTTAATCAGTTCTTCGTATTCAGAAACATTACGATTTTTGATGTATGCCAATAATTTCTTGCGGCGGTTAACCATCAATAACAACCCGCGTTTAGAATGTTCGTCTTTGTGGTTGTTTTTCATATGTTCTGTTAAATTGCGAATGCGTTCTGTTAAAACTGCAACCTGGGATGCAGCAGAACCGCCATTGTCTTTTTCGCTGGTTTTGAATTGAGCGACCAATTCGCTTTTCTTTTCTTTTGTTATGGACATTATTTAATCCTTATGTTTTTAAAGTGTTCGTTTTGGATGTAAAATTCCGTTTTCAACGCGCCCTATTCCAATAAAGTCTTTACCAGAATAAACACGAACAAATCCGGCATTTACATCGGTTTTTATAAAGCCACCGTTTTTATAAAATTCAGTGTCTTTACGGTTCAGATTGATTACCGGAATGTCCCCCAGTGCACAATCTGATGACATCAAATATTCTTTGATATCGCCCCCATTATTAACCAGATTTTCCAAAAAATCAAGTGTCAGCGCGTTTTTTATTTCAAATCCATTGGTAAGTGTTCGCCGTATATAAGTTGTCGTCGCAATCGCACCACACATTTTTGCAATGTCGCGAACAATAGACCTGACATAAGTTCCACGCGAACAAATAACGCGAAAATTGTATTCATTGCCGCTTTTCCCGGTGTATTCCAATTCATAAATAGTTATTGTGCGCGGTTTTAATTCAATACTTTTGCCGATGCGCGCCAATTCATATGCGCGCTTGCCATCTATATGCACCGCAGAGAAAGCCGGTGGAATCTGTGTTGTGTTTTTACGAATTTTTTCACAAGCCGCGATGATATCTTTGTCGTTTGGAATAATGTCGTTTGTATTTATTGTTTTTCCGGTTATATCCAAAGAATCTGTTTCTATACCGAACCGCAGACCAAATAAATATTCTTTTCTGTTTTCATTTTCTTCTTCGATGTATGGAATCATTTTTGTAGCGTTTCCAATCGCAATCGGCAATACCCCTGTTGCCATTGGGTCCAATGTTCCAATATGTCCAAACTTTTTTTCACCGAACATGCGCGCAACGCGTGCGCCAGCATTTCTGCTGTATACACCACTTTCTTTGTCCAAGATTATTATTCCGTTCATCTTTATCCAAATAATGATAATTGTGATTTTGGTTTGGGTTCTTCAACAACAGGTTTAACCGAAGATTTTTCCATCGCTTTTGCAACAGGTTGTGTGTCTTTATCGCACGATTCCAGGTTTGATAAAACCTGTTCAGCGCGTGCGACTATGTTTTCTGGCATACCAGCCATTTTTGCCACAGCGATACCATAAGAGCGATTCGCAACACCTGGTATAATCTTGTGTAAAAAGACTATGTCATTATTGTGTTCGCGGACATCAATAGTTAAACACGATACATTGTTCAGTTTTTCGTCATCAACCAATCGTGTTAATTCGTGATAATGTGTCGCAAACAGTGTTCGTGGCCCCAAATTATTAAGGTATTCCAATACAGCCTGGGCAATAGCCATACCATCAAAAGTCGAAGTCCCCCGCCCTATTTCATCAAAGATTATAAAAGATTGTTTTGTTGCACGATTTAAAATGTTCGCGGTTTCAACCATTTCTACCATGAAAGTAGATTGTCCTGCCGCCAGATTGTCTGATGCGCCGACACGTGAAAATAATTGATCGCAAATTCCAATTGTGGCTTCGGTTGCTGGGACAAATGACCCAAGATGCGCCAGAACAACCAAAATCGCGTTCTGACGCAAATATGTCGATTTACCAGCCATATTAGGTCCAGTCAATAATGCGACAGGTTTTTCTTTTAAGTCACAATCGTTTTTAACAAAATTTCCACCCTTGCCACGCAGAACATATTCAATTACGGGATGGCGCCCACCAACAATGTTGAATTCAGTGTTTTCTGTGATGTTTGGACGAACCCAAGAGTACAGGTCAGCACATTCTGCCAAAGACAGCCAAACATCGATGTCTGCGATTAAATCTGCGGTATTCATCAAATCGTTTGATATATCACGAACTTTTTCAATGAATTTATCGATGATTTCATTTTCAATAGCGGCTGCTTTTTCAGAAGCACTGCGAATATCATTATCCAAATCAATTAATTTTGATGTTGTGAATCGCATATTCCCCGCCATAGTTTGACGATGTATAAATCCAGATTCAGGTGCCATTAATATATCTGCTTTGCTGGATGGAACTTCGATAAAGTACCCCAGAACATTATTGTATTTTATTTTAAGAGTGTTAACGCCTGTCTGATTTATGTATTCTGCCTGCAGGCCAGCAATAGTTTCAATTGCGCCATTTGATAAATCGCGCATATTGTCCAAAGATATATCAAATCCGCGTTTTATAACATTTCCATCCCTGAAAAAAGAAGGTAATTCATCGTTTAATGCACGCGCTAATTCAGTTGCTAATGTATCATGCGTATCTATGTTTGAAAATTTGGCCGCCAATTCTGTATCTAATTTTTTTCCGATATTTTTTACAGAATCAAGAACAGATAAAAATTCATAAACATTACGCAAATCGCGTGGCATTCCGCGCCCAGACAATAATCGTGATACAGCACGATTTACATCAGGAATGCGCGATAAAATATCGCTTGTTTCTGCCATCAAAGAATGATTAGTCAAAAAATGTCCGATATGAGTTTGTCGGGATAAAATAACACCTCTGTCCCCCGGCAAAACACGTAAATAAGAACGCAATTTTCGTGCGCCAACGGCTGTTTTTGTTTTATCGATAACATCTAACAAACATGTTCCACCATCGTTTAATGGTGCATCTATTTCAAGACTTTTCCAAGTTGAAGAATCAATCAATAATTGCCGACCAGATTTAAATGCGTATGGGGCACGAAAAGACACATTTGCACCGCGCTGTGTGTTAAATAAATATCCCGCCAATAATCGTATTGCAGAAACATCAGAAACATTGTCTGAACGAACATTTCCGCCGAATACATGCGATACAATAATATTTATATCAGACCGCAAATAAAGTTTTTCGTATACTGGGGTGGTTTTATAAATTTCCCGTAAATTTTTTATAATTTGATGTTCGGCATTTTGTTCTGGGTAAATAATTTCTGCCGGATTTATGCGTGTCATGTCATCAACGATACAATCACTTTCGCCAATAAAAAATTCACCTGTTGAAATATCGCATCCTGCAATATCAAATTTTGCGCCAGATATCGGGACAATAGAAACCAAAAAATTAGATTTATTTGGTGTTAATAAATTGTCGTCTGTCAATGTCCCAGGTGTTAAAACACGAACAACTTTTCTTTCAATAAATTTATGTCCGCGTTGTTTAGCCTGCTGTGGTGTTTCCATTTGTTCAACCAGTGCAACTTTAAATCCTGAACGCACCAATCTGCCAAAATAATTATCGGCTGCATGCCACGGAATCCCACACATAGGAACATCTGCACCAAAACCATCTGTACCGCGTTTTGTTAAAACCAAACTTAATACTTCGCTGACTGTTTTTGCGTCTTCAAAGAAAGCCTCATAAAAATCGCCCAGCCGAAAAAGCAAAAGAGCTTCTGGATTTTCCGCCTTCATATCAACATATTGTTGCATAACAGGCGAAAGTTTATTTTTTTCAGCCATTTTATTCCCCAGTATTTGACACTTTCAAAGTTTCGATTTTTAATTCAGCTTCTTTTAACAACTGTTCGCAATAAGCCTTTAATTTTATACCTTTTTCATAAGCAGCAACAGAATCAGCCAAAGGCATTTCGCCACTTTCCATTTTTTGCACCAATTCAGTTAATTGTTTATAAGCTTCTTCGAATGAAAGTTTGCTGGTATCCATGAAAAATCCTTTTGTTTTTTGTCCTTAAAAGATACAGCATAAAATCATTATTTGCAACAAATAAACGATATAAAAAAACCGCCCGATGGGCGGTGATATTATTTTGCAGGTGCAATTATAATTGATTTTGTCCTGTCATCTGGTTTAGATTTAGATTCTAGTGTTCCTTTGTCACCAATCAATTCAATAATATTAGCAAACAACTGAGGAACAGCATCACGGCCACGCGCCAATACTTTTTTATTACCATGCGTCATAACCGCAATTTTTACCTTGTTCCCTTCGTCCAGGAATTCGAAAACCTTTTTCATTTTGATGTTTAAATCATTTTCTTCGATAAAAGGTTTTACCCAAACTTCTTTGATTTCGATTGTTTTTTGCTTTTTGCGCGCTTCATTAGCGCGTTTTTTCTGTTCGTATTTATATTTGCCGTAATCCATAATTTTGACCAACACTGGGGTTGCAGATGCGTTTATTTCAACCAAATCCAGTCCCAAATCATATGCCCTGTTCAAAGCATCGGATAAATTCATTGTGCCAAGATTTTGACCATCATTGCTGATTACTTGGACAGTTTTTGCAAATATTTTTTCGTTTATACGCGGACCCATATCGCGGGCTTTGCCATTGTTATTATTCGGTTTAATAGTAATGCTCCTTTAATAGCTATGGGTGAATTATTAAATATTTTTAAGCATTTTTCAACAATTTTTCGATGTTTTGCAAAGCATTCCAGACATCGCGTTTTGCGCTGGGCTTTAAAATTAGGTAATTTGGATGATAAAGCGGAATTATCACACAGCCTTTTTCATCTGTTATTTCGTTGCCGTGCGCTTCGTTCAGGTTGATTTTAGCAATTTCATTGGTTGCCAATGTCCCAAAAGTAATAATCACGCGTGGCGCCAGCATTTCCAGCATTTTATTCACAAAAGGCATGGATAAATCTAACTCTTCTCGCGAAGGACTGCGCCCCCCTGGGGTTCGCCAAAACAAAAGCGGTATAATTGATACATTTTCACGACTCATCCCAACTGCGCTTAACATTTTATCAGTCATTTCACCGGCATTTCCCGATAAAATATGTCCGGATAAATCATCATCTGTACTTGGCAAATCTGTTATAATTACTAACCCATTTGGATTTTTCGCGATATTAGGCAAAACAGTATTTGTTGCTCCGCCCCGCAAAGGGTGATTAAATTCACCAACCATACGAATCAGTGAATCTATATCACTTGGTCTTGTCACCATTGATTTTACAGTGTCCAAAGTTATTGGTGCTATTGGGGGCACTATGATTGGTTTCTCAGATTTTATAGGATTAGTTTGAAAGGTTTGTTGAACGGGGCTGTGCAAATGCTCTGATTTCCAAGGGCTTTCAGTCAATTCCCAACGCACACCGGACAGGTTCAAATCTTTCAACGCACTTTTGTTCATGTTTTTTCCTTGATTTTTTGATAATATTGATATACAATACACTCTGAGCAACAAAAACTCAAGGGAGTATTTTCATGAAAATAGTAAACTTTGCTTTATTGGCTGGTGTTGCTGGTGTGCTTGCGGCTTGCGGCGGTTCCAGTATTGTTGAACCAACCGATTTAAACGATCAACGCGTATTCTTTGCTTTCAATTCTGCAGAAATCTCGGATGAAGCAAATGATAACTTGTTGGGTCAATCTTTGTATATGAAAAACCACGAAGATGTTAAAATCCAAATCGCCGGTAACTGCGACGAACGTGGTTCTACAGAATACAACTTGGCATTGGGTGCACGTCGTGCAAACGCTGCTAAGCGCGTATTGGTTAACGATGGTATAGATGCTTCTCGTATCTCTACAATCTCTTACGGTAAAGAACGTCCATTGGTCCGTGGTACTGGTGAAGATGTTTGGAAATATAACCGTAACGCAACAACAACAGTTAAATAATATAACTTTTGTTATTCAAAAAACACCGGCATTTGCCGGTGTTTTTTATTATTTTTATTTGGACAATTTATTCACTAAATCTTCCATTTGTATTCGATTCGCAAAAGATATAACAAATTGCCCCGCCCCGCCCCGTTTTTCGCGTAATTTTACATCAGCATCCAGATGTGCTGACAATTTAAATTCTATTTTTGCGACATATGCCTTGTCCAGGGTTGTTTTATTAAAGTTGCGACTTTTTTCCGACCGATTCGAATTTTTTACGCGTTTTTGCGTTTCTGCAACAGATAATTTGTTGTTTATAATATCGTGCGCCATTTGTTCTGGATTGTCTGAAACAGCAATTGTGCGTGCGTGTGATGCCGATATTTTACCTTCTCTTATTAATTCTTTGACAGAATCAGGAAGTGAATTTATGCGCATTAAATTCCGGATATAACTTTCTGATTTCCCAATTAATTTTGATATATCTTGCAACGAATACTGATACTTTTTCATCAGGTTTTCATAGCCTTGCGCTTCTTCTATAGGATTCAAATTTTCGCGTTGAACATTTTCAATTAAAGAAATTTCCGCCGCATTTTTATCATCTAATTCCTTTACCAAAGCCGGAATTTCAGTTAAACCCAAAGATTGTGATGCGCGAAAACGGCGTTCCCCAGCAACAATTTCATAAAGATAAGGTTTGTTTTTTACAGTGCGTAAAATAATCGGTTGAAAAACCCCTTTTTCTCGTATAGAGTCGGCCAATTCATCCAATTCTTTTTGATTAAATGTTTTTCTTGGCTGATTCGGATTAGGACTGATTTGTGCGAGAGGTATTTGTTTTACAACAACGCGTTGAGAGCCAGTTAATACGGAAATATCAGGCAATTGCCCCATTTCTTCGTTTAATTCAGCCAATCCTTTGCCTAAAAATTTTGATGACATTTTATATCCTTTGTTCTAATGCATTGACTACTTCGGTTGCAACGCGCAGATAAGCCTGGGCGCCTGATGATTTAAAATCATAAAAAAGTGCCGGTTTTCCATGGCTTGGTGCTTCTGAAATGCGGACATTACGCGGAACAACAGTTTTGAAAACTTTGTTGCCAAATGTTTTGCGAACATCTTCTTCAACAGCGCGTGTTAACCCCAATTTTTTGTCGTACATAGTTAAAACCATACCCAACACATCCAATTTTTTATTCCATTTTTGTTGTATAGCGGTTATTGTCGATAAAAGATGTTGGACCCCTTCTAACGCAAAAAATTCGCACTGCAACGGTATTATAACATAATCAGAAGCAGTCAAAGCATTTATAGTCAGCATACCTAAATTTGGCGGACAATCTATCAGTATATAATCATAATTATGTTTAATAGATTCCAAGGCATCCCGCAAGCGGTATTCGCGCCTGTCCAAATCCAGCATGTCTAATTCTGCGCCGGCTAATTTTTGCGATGCAGGCAATAAATGCATGTTTGGAACAGCCGTGGTTAAGATGTTTTCTGCCGCACTGGCAGTACCCATCAAAACGCCGTAAACGCTTTGTTTATGGGCAGTGCGGACAAACCCCAGACCGGTTCCAGCATTACCTTGGGAATCCAAATCTATCAATAAAACCCGTTTTTTTATTGTGGCTAATGATGTTGCTATATTTATCGCGGTTGTGGTTTTGCCCACCCCACCCTTTTGATTTGCAAATGATATTATTTTTGTCATTTTGTCGACCTTTTTAACAAAAAACAGAATATAAAATAACAAAAAATTAGTCAATATAAAAATAAAAAACGCGTTCAATCAAATAGATATCTATTATTTCATGTGAAATAAAAATCATTTTAAATTAGAAATACAAATAATAAAACCGTCGCCTGTTTCAGATTTATAAAGTTTATAATCGAATTTATATCGACTTTTTGCAGTTGCGATTTCTGTTTCAATTTCCCGGCCTTTTAGTAAAAAAAGCCGGCAATTTGTTTTGTGTGTATAATCAAAAATTTTAATTAATGGTGCAAAAGCCCGAGCGGTGAATACAAATTTCCCGGCATTTACCGGTGTTTTCGATAAAAAATTTTCTATTCTGTCGTTTATAATAGTCAGGTTTGGTAAATCTAATTTTTCTTTTAATTCATTTAAAAATTTTGTTTTCTTGCCGATTGATTCGATACAAACAACTTCCCATCCCAAAATAGCCAGAACGACCCCGGGAAAGCCCGCGCCGCTGCCCAAATCAATGATTTTTACATTTTTTGGTATGTATTTAGCCAATTGCGCGCTGTCTTTGATGTGTCTGTTTTGAACATCATTCAAAGTACTTGGAGCGACCAAGTTTATTCTTGTCGACCAATCTTTTAACAGTTTTTCGTATTCAATAAATTTTTCTTCTATTTTCATAAGATTTATTTTAACATATCTGATTATGAAAGAAATAAAAAAATTTTATATTGGTGTTTTTTTGGTTGCTGCTCTGGTTTTTTGTGCTGTTTTAATTGGGCAAAAAATCGCAGATTTTAAGTCACAAAATTCGGGGCAGGGCGATATTGTTTTTGATTCTGATTTTGGAAATTTTTTGGCTGCTCAGCATGCTTTGTCTGTCAATGATTTTAACAGGGCTGCACAAATGGCGTCTATGGTAAAGGCAGAAAATAAAACTGTTGCAGATACACAAAATTTGGCTGATTTTTTTAATGGGAAATTACCAAAAAACGCTGATAAATTCAAAGATTCCAAAGATTTAGTTCATGGGTTAATTTATGATGCTTTTTTGATTCAAAAAGATGATTGGAAATCAGTTTATAATCGCCATATCAAAGATTCAAATGTTTTGGCGGCACCGTTGCGTATATTTGCTGGGGCAAAGCAGGGCAAAACCAAAGAAGTTTTAAAATTTATAGATTCTTTAAAAACTAACGATTCTTGGAAAGCTTTTGTAAAGGGACAGATTGCGGTATTAAATAACGATATTGATGCGGCAGCAAAAGAATTTGCCAAGGTTCATCCTGATTTTATGAATATCAACGATTATCTTTATTTGATGTCGTTTTACAAAGAAAACGGCATGATGGAAGATATGGATATTTTGCGCAAAGATTTTACTGCCAAACCTGGGGGAATGTATGTGCTGGATTATCCTGAAATTCCAGATTGGTCTAATTATGCGGGGTATAAGAATAATTTGGTATTTGCGCTTATTCAAAACATATCGCACACCCAGATAATGATTTATACAGATTTATCTTTGTTATTTTTGCGTTTTGCGCAAACTATATCGAACGAAGCAAACATGGATGCGATAAATTACTATTTGGGGCAATATTATTTTTACAATACCGGTGATTATAGAACTTGTTTCAACAGCATAAAAAAGACCAGCCCACTGTATTTGTTCAGTCAATTAAATATCGCAGAACGTGACAAAGATTTTAAAACGGTTAAAAAGATAGTCCGTGATAATCCTTTGTTTGTGCCAGCAATTCAGTTATTGGTTCGCGAAAGTGTTAAAAACGGTGATAAATCTGGCGCTTTGTCTGTGTTGAATCGTGCGTTAAGTTATAAAAATTTACCTGATGAAGGTCAGGCATTTTTATTAAAACAACGCGCTTATGTTTATCTGGTGTTTGGTGAAAACAAACGCGCTCAAGAAGATATTTACGATGTAAAAATTATAAGTGGTAATATGTCTGCGGACATCATGTCGCTTCAGGCGCGTGCATGGATTTCACAAAACAGAAATTTAGATGATGCGTATAATTATGCAATGGTTTTGATAAAAAATAATACTTCGGATGTGTATGCGTGGACTTTGGCTGCGATGGTTGTGGCAAAGAAAGAAAGTATTGATAATGCGTTGGAATTATTAGAATCAGTCAGTGCATCGGGTGCGAATATGTCAATGCTTTATGAAACATTGGGTGATTTATATGTGCAATATGGCGATAAAGAACGGGCGTTGCGTGCGTATGGTCAGGCACTTGATTTGTCAGATGATTGTTTAATTGTTGTGCCGTTCGTTGAAAAAAAGATAAGGAAATTAAAATGAAAATAGGTGTTTTTGGTGCAGGCGCTTGGGGAACTGCGCTGGCTTATACATGCGCCAGGGCTGGGAACAAGGTTATGCATTGGGGATTCAATGGTATTTTTGATGGCTTGGCTGATTTGGAAAAACCAGACAATGTAATTCGCACTGACAAAATGACAGATTTAAGCGATAGTGAATATTGGTTGATTGTGACACCTGCGGCATTTTTTAGGGAAACTGTGCGTAAAATGCGAGATGTTTATAAAGGTCAACCGATTTTGATTTGTACCAAAGGCATGGAAGCGCAAACCGGTCAATTCATGTCTGAAATATTAAACGATGAAATCCCAGAATGTAAAAATTTTGGAATTTTGTCCGGGCCACAATTTGCGCGTGAGGTTGCAACTGGTGTTCCAACTGGATCTACATTGGCTGGCAATGAACAGGTCAGGACAGGGGGCCACAAAGCTTTGTCTAACCTTTATTTACAAGACAGTGATGATGTTATTGGTGCCCAGGTATGCGGTGTTGGTAAAAATGCTGTATCGATTATTTCTGGCTTTTTAACAGTGAAAGCAAGTGGCGAAAACGAAAGGGCATTGGTGTTTACTCGTGCATGGGACGAAATCGCGAAACTTGGTATAAAAATGGGCGCAAAGTGTGAAACATTCTTGGGGCTTTGTGGTGTTGGTGATTTGTTTTTGTCTGCGACATCGCCAACCAGTCGTAATTTTTCAGCAGGATTATCTATTGCGCGTGGTGAAAAAGTCACTGGAACGGTAGAAGGTATATTTGCGCTGAACGGCTTAATCCGCCGTGCACAAGATTTACATATCCAAACGCCAGTTTTGGACGATATGAAGAACAAAATGGGGTTGTAAAAACGATTTTTACCCGGGTTTTTTGTTGCAAATAAATTTATTTATTTTATAATTCGGCAAGTGTGGCGAAGAAGAAATTGTTCTTTCTTGTATTTTTAGTTTCAAACAGAATACAAAAATGAATAATTTTTCTTCGCAAAATGAAAACTTTTAACAAACAAAAAATGGAGAAAAATTATGTTTGGTATTTTTAAAAAATCAAAAAACGAAGAACATGTTTTGAATAATCCAACTGTGGTTGAATTCCAATATGGAAATGAAACTGTTCGCTTGGAAACAGGTCGTTATGCAAAACAGGCAACTGGTGCAGTAATGGCGACAATGGGTGAAACAATGGTTTTGGCGACTGTGTGTGCTGAAAAGACCGCGGTCGAAGGGCAAGATTTCTTTCCATTAACCGTTGATTACCAAGAAAAATATGCATCTGCGGGTCGTATCCCAGGTTCACGCGACAGACGCGAAGGCAAAGCAAGTGTTAATGAAACATTGATTGCACGCCTTATTGACAGACCTATACGTCCGCTTTTCCCAGAAACATTTAAAAACAAAGTTCAAATTATTGCTCAGGTGTTTTCTTATGATAAAAAGAATCAACCTGATATTTTGGCGATGATTGCCGCGTCTGCCGCGTTGGCGATTTCTGGTGTTCCTTTTCAGGGCCCAATTGGTGCTGCGCGTGTTGGCTATCGTGACGGTCAATATGTTTTGAATCCATCAAAAAAAGAAGTAGAAGATTCTGAAATGGATTTGGTTGTTGCTGCGACCAAAGATGGCGTTTTGATGGTAGAATCTGAAATTGGTGAATTGGACGAAAAGACAACTTTGGGTGCTGTGAAATTCGGCTTTGATCAACAACAAACAGTTATCAATGCTATTAACGAATTTGCGCAAAAGGCTGGCAAAGAACGTTGGGCAACTCCAGAACACAGCGAAGAATATGTCATTATGGAAAAAGATTTCGAACAATTTGCGGGCGAAATTACCGATGCGCTGTTGATTAAGGAAAAATTAGTTCGTCTGGATACATTGGCTGAAATTCATGCCAAGGCAAAAGCGCGCATCCCAGAATTATTTCCGGAAACAACAACAGCGGCTTCTACGCTTGAATCTTGGGCTGATGAAATTGTTGAAAATATAACTGCGCGTATTATGCGTGGAAATATTTTGGAGGGCAAACCACGTATTGATGGTCGTGATACAAAGACAGTTCGTCCAATCGAAATTGAATTGGGTGTGTTGCCACGCGCACATGGTTCCGCGTTGTTCACACGCGGTGAAACCCAGGCTTTGGTGTCTTTGACATTGGGTGGTGGCAAAGATGCTTTGCCAATCGAAGCGTTGGATGGTGATTCTGAACGTGATTTCATTTTGAATTATAATTTCCCTGGATTTTCAGTTGGCGAAGCCAAAGGGTTAAAAGCCCCGGGTCGTCGTGAATTGGGACATGGTAATTTGGCATGGCGTGCGATTCATCCTATGATTCCAAGTCGTGAACAGTTTGATTATGTAATTCGCGTATGTTCTGATATTTTGGAATCTAATGGTTCTTCGTCAATGGCTACGACATGTGGTGCAACTTTGGCATTGATGGATGGCGGGGTTCCAATGAAAAGACCTGTTGCTGGTATCGCAATGGGATTAATCAAAGAAGGCGATGAATACGCAATCTTGACTGATATCTTGGGCGATGAAGACCATTTGGGCGATATGGATTTCAAAGTGACTGGAACAGACAAAGGTATTACTGCTTTGCAGATGGATATCAAAATCACATCTATTACTTTTGAAATTATGGAACACGCATTGGCACAGGCCAAAGATGGTCGTATGCACATTTTGGGCAAGATTGAAAGTGCGATCAAGGCGCCACGTAAATCAGTGTCTGAATATGCCCCGCAAAGCTATGCGATGAAAATCAATCCGGACAAAGTTCGTGAAGTTATTGGCAAAGGTGGCTCTGTTATCCAGGCTTTGACACGCGATACAAATACCCAGATTGAATTAGAAGATGATGGCAGTATTAAAATTATGGCGACTTCCAAAGAAGATGCAGATGCCGCTATTGCGCGTATCAAAGAAATTGTCGCGGAACCAGAAGTTGGCGAAATCTATGAAGGTGTCGTTTCAGGCATCAAAGATTTTGGTTTGTTCGTAAAAATCATGAAGAACTTTGAATCTTTGGTTCATATTTCTGAAATTACTGGTGAAAGATTGGCAAAAATCGAAGATGCTAAACTTAAAGAAGGCGATAAAGTTTTCGTTCGTTACTTGGGAACAGATAAACGCGGTAAAACCCGTTTGTCTATGGTTGGTATTGACCAGAAAACAGGTAAAGAAATCAAAAAATAAAATCACAATATCGGGTGATTTTTCACCCGATATTTTTTCAAAAGGATAAAACACATGGATATGGAAGCTTTGATGGCGCAAGCCAAAGATTTACAGACCAAAATATCAAACGCCCAAGATGCGCTGGCGCAACAGCATGTCAAAGGTATTGCAGAAAAGGGGCTGGTTGTTGTTGATATGACTGGGAAATACGATGTTGTGTCTGTGAATATTCAAGAAAGCGCATCGAATTTGGGGGCAGAAGCATTATCAAAACTGGTATTTGATGCCTATAAAGACGCTAAATCAAAAGCAGACGCATTGATTGATAAAACGATGTCGGCAATAACCGGCGGATTGGGCGAATAAATAAAACCGCCTGTTGGCGGTTTTTGTATTTGTGGTGGATGTTAAGGGACTCGCTCGCGCGACACATTATGTGTCGGCTACGCGCAAACCGTAACGATTCTGCTGCGTTTCACTTGCAGAATCTACTTGTTTTCGAACCCGGGGTTCTCGTTCAAACATACCAACCGACAAATAAAAAACACACCTTACGGTGTATTTTTCATTTGTGGTGGATGTTAAGGGACTCGAACCCCTGACCCTCTGCGTGTAAAGCAGATGCTCTAGCCAACTGAGCTAAACATCCAAAAAGCGATACTTATGTTATCTTATTTTTTCAAATTGTCCAGAAAAAACTTTTTTATGTTTGTAAACGCCCCCAAAATGTGATACAATAATCACAAAAGGAACAAGGGGGGATTTTGTGAAAAAATATATTATACCCGTAATGATGGTTGCTTTTGTTTTTGACGCACAGGCGGCTGTAAAGATAAAAAATTCTACCGCGGAACGTTACAAACAACAGATTATTGATGCCAACGGTGGCGAAGAAGTAATAGGGGCTGAAGAGGCTGCAGACATCGCCACATTACAAGAAGATATTCGTATTTTGGATGAAGAAATCGCCAAATGTAAGAAGCAGAAAAAGGGTTGGATTGCTGCGACAGTAATCGGTGCTGCTGGGGTGGTTGCAACTGGAACTGCTGCTGCTGTCCAAGGTGTTAAAATAGGCGACAAAAAAAGTGAATTAGAATCTAAAAAATTAGAATTAAAAGCCAAAAATGATGAATTAAACGAATTGAAAAAACAAAATAAATAAAATTTTGAGGGTTTGCGATATGAAAAAATATTTTTTGCTTGGCTTGATTGTTGCGATTGCGCCAAATATTTGTTTTGGTGGTGGCGCGCGCTATACACAACTGGTTCGTGAAAAACAACGCAAGATGGAAGAGTTGGAAAAATGTATGGGTTCGTCAAAGGGCTTAAAGATAGCGGGGCTTTCCACGATAGGTCTGACCGCGGTCGGTGTTGTGGGTAATATAGCCGAAGCACAAAAATTACAAGAATACGATGATGCCATTGCTAAAAAGAACAAAGATATAGAGGCAAAACAAAAAGCAATCGTGGCTGAACAAGAAAAAATCGCAAAAAAACAACAAGAGAAATCAAATCCAACCCCCGCACCGATAGATGACAAGCAACAACAATGTATTAACCGGGTTAACGGGGAATTCACAGTCGGAATTCCAAGCAAATATCAAGATTCTTATCCTGAACTAAAAAAAGAATTAGACGACTTGTTAGAAGAAGTCGTAGATGAAGATGGTGGTATGATATGGTACGGTTATAGGCTTACATGCCGAAGAGGCACAAAACTCAAAGAGTGTGATGGTGTAGATGATTTTTTACAGGGTGCATACAAGAATATCTTGAAAGCGGCAGTAACGGATAAAGAATGCGGAACGCATTTGTTTAATGAGATTGAAGAACCAAAGTTTTTAGATAGCACAGATGTTGCGGATGATAACTTAACTAACAATGATAAAAATATTTTACGAAATCTTGTTAACAACGATATTGCAAATATTGAAAATACAGAAGCAAAATTAGGTGCAAAAATTTATATTAGTGGTTATACTGCCAGTCTTGTGCCAGGTGAATTAGGTGAACAACTTATGAAGGCTTATGTGGATTTTAATACTCGTTGCTCCGATTTGGGCGAAGGTTATGCTGCCCAAGGAGATAATGATAAAGCAAACGATTATGATGAACAAGAAGAATTAGATTTGGATAGTATAGTGGAAAACACTACACCATATATTTTGTCAGAATGTTCGTGTTTTACCAGCAAAGGTTATGAAAAACAGGGCGATAAGTGTGTGAAGAAAAAATAGTTTAAAAACACCGCCCGTTTGGACGGTGTTTTTTTATCTGCTGTTCTGTTTTTTCCACATGTTTGCGCGGGTCACATATGCCTTTGCTAATTCAATATCAAATTTAGGTTTTTCATCAAACAAATCGTTCGATTTTAATTTGCCTTCGGCATCTATCCAAATGTTGGAATCTTTCGGAACAATTTTATCTATTTGATGCAAATTTCCAATCACATTGTCTGGCGACATACCACCGCTGTATCCCATTGGGTGCGTTTCATAAATTGGTTTTTCCCATGATTTTGGTGCAATACCACGACCACCGCTGGCATCAAACAGCAATGAAAATTTAGCATTTGTTTTGTGTAATTTTTGAATTGCTGATTTGGTGTTATCATTATATTGGAATATAAATTCTTGATGTGGAAAACTTTGAATTACTCGGGCAACGATACCTGGGTGCATATCGCCAGCTGTCTCTTTCGGCATATTTAATTGTATGCGTTTAATTACAGGATTGTTGTTTTCGTTTTTAATTCTTATCCATTCTATGATTACATCAGGAATAATTCCATAGTTGCAAATTGCTTTTGCCCATTCGTTGTTGATATGAATTGCCAGATTTATATTTTGGGCATATTTTGCTTCGATTAATAATTTATTAAACCATACATGGCGCGGCATATCATAAGACATTTTCGAAGGGTGGCATTGAACAGCAATTTCTGCATTCGGCATGCGCGCCAATTCCATTATTGATTTAATCGAATTATGTTCGCGTGGGTCTGAACATGTTATGTATTTAAGCTTCATCTTTTATCCTTTTGTTTTTTAATCTTAATTGTCCGCACGCAGAACCTATATCCGCCCCCCGTTCCCGCCTTATTCGCGTGTGTATCCCATTTTTAATCAAAATATCTTGAAATCTGTGAACCGCATTTCCAGAAATTGAAGCAAAATCGCGTTCATCAACACTGTTCCATGGAATAAGATTTACCATAACATTGTGTCCACGCATCAATTCAACCAGTTTTAACGCATGCTCTTCTTTTGCATTATAAAGTACCACAGAGCCATCTTTGTCTTTTTGCCCCAGCAATATATATTCAATCATCAATTGGCGATTGTGTGTGTCAGAAAACGTGAATGCGGCATCAAGAACCGCACGCAGTTTATATCTGTTGTTTATTGGCATGATTTTTGAACGCAATTCATCGGTCGGGGCATGCAAAGATATAGCTAAATTGATTGGACGCCCCCATTTGTTTAATTCTTCGATTCCGGGCACAATCCCACAAGTCGATACAGTTATTCGCCGCCAAGATATATTTAATTCAGAATTCGCGCGTTCTAAAAAGCCAATAACATTTTCTGTATTTTGTAATGGTTCGCCTGTGCCCATAACAACTATGTGTGAAACATCGCCGTTGTTTGCATCGCCGTTTGGATGTATATCGCGTAATCTGTCGCCACGCAATTCCCATTGAGCCACCAAAATTTGTGCGAACATTTCATTTACTGTCAAATTGCGTTTAAGCCCAAGCAAAGTCGAAGCACAAAATTTGCATCCCATTGCGCATCCTGCTTGGGACGATATGCAAACACTGTTGCCGTATGTTGTGCGCATTAAAACACATTCTATTTGTTCCCCGTCTTTTAATTCCAGCAAAAATTTAGTTGTTTGATTGTCGCTGCTTTCTAATTTTTTAATAATTTTTACCGGCAAAGTTTCTGCTGCTTCATTTAATTTTTCACGCAAATCAATGGGCAAATTTTTCATTACACCAAAATCAGGTGCGCCACGATTTAACCATTCACGAATCTGTTTGGCGCGAAATCGTGGCAATGATAAATCCGTAACGAATTTTTCTAATTCACTGTCGTTAAAATTAAATAATACAGGTTTCATAATTTATATCTGTCGTCGTTGATTATTATAACTGCTTTGCGGCGCAACTGTTTTAATTGTTGGTCAGCAACTGTTGATGCCTTTCTAAATTCTGCATTTTGTTTTATTACATTATCTAAGTTTTTGTATTCTTTGCCTTTTTTTTCACTGCAAATTAAAACAGCAGAACCATCTTCAACCTTTGACCAAGTCAATAATGGCAAGCCAGAAATTTTTGCGCGCATATCTTCGGATAATTCATAATGCATAGCAGTAATTTTTTGTGGATAACCACCCAAATCTTCAATCATTGTTTCAGCTGCTTCACAATTTTTGGGTTTGCTAAGTTTGGTTGCAATTTCATCTGGCACCCCAGTAATACGAATCAAGGTCATTTCAATTGGCAACCCGTGTTCGCGTGCTATTTCTGATTTTTCTTTTTCAATATCAGATTTTGAAACTTCTATTGTTGGGACAATTGTTTTAGCAACCATAACCTGCCATGCGATATCAGCACGCACAGCCAGACGCGCCATAGAACGCATTGTTGGACTTAAATCAACCAGTCCCATGCGTTTTAATTCTTTGTCTGCATCTTTGTCTGTTGGTTTGACATTGAATTTCGCTGCATGGTCTAATTTTACATAATCATCGACAATGTTTTGAAATGCTTGCTTGCGATTTGTCGCAGAAGTTTTTCCTTGCTTTGCCATCAATTCTGTGCGCGCAGTTATATCAGAATCAGTAATTGGATTTCCATTAACAGTTCCAATCACAGTTGCACCATTTGCGTAATTTGTAATTAAAATCAAAGTTGTTAAAATACCAAATATTTTTTTCATATCCTTTTTCCTTTTTAATAATGTTTTCCATCAATACTTATGCCGAATTTGAATCTGTAAGTAGTATTTCCAACATATTCATATTTAATAGTGTTATCACGACTGTATTCCAATGAAAAGTGATAACATGGATGTTCGTAATAAATTCCGCCAGAATGTCTTTGAACTAAATGTTCATAAGCATTATAAATCACAGACCCTGCAATACGCAACCGTTCTGTCAAAGGAATCCCAGCCCCCGCAGAAATTTCATGAGTATCTTTGTCTGTGGTTGAAAAAACATCAATGGGTTGCGTATCCCATATGTGACCGACAGATAAATAATATCCGTCCTTGCCAACATATAATGAATTTTCAATATGGTTAAGTCCGATATTTTCGCGGTCAAAACGGAAACGACTGGCAATTTGAAAATATTTTCTTGAATAAGAAACGCGACCAACATAGTCAGAAAAACCATTTCTGAATCCATTGTCATTAAAATCTCCGTCTTTAGATTCTGTGTTAAAATCGTATGTTTGCCCCAAGAAAATTTCAATATTATGATTTTCATTAAACGCCGCCCATCTTGCGCCGTAATCTATGAAATTTCCGTTTTCCCAAACATCCAATCCCGCAAATCTGTTATCTGAAAACAAGGTCGTATCTGACAAAAAGCGCCCAGCAGAATCATTGTTCACAGCAAATACAGCGTCTTTATTTGTGTGTTGCATCAATGTCAAACGCGCGCGTGGTTCAATAATATAAGTCCAACTATTTTCAACACTGTATAACGGCAACCCCCATTCAACATAACCATTTGGTAAAAAACGAGATTTCACCCCTGAAAAAGAATCTTTCTGTTGTCCGTCTTCATATATAGATGTTTTATCAAAATTATAAATATCGTAACGTGCAGCCACACTGGCAGTAATACGATTTCCCCACCACAAAGTCCATGGGGAAATTATGCGTGCTTCGCCAATAAGACGTTGGCTGTTTGAATCATCCCCAGAAACGCCCAAGATATCACCAGAAAGATTCAGGTAAGTTTCTTTGAAAAATGGGTCTGTTTGATATGTTCCGCGGATATTAGGTAATATATTGCCAGAAATTGAATGTTGGTTTCCGTATGCTTGACGAAGTTCTTGGAATATATGTGTGTCAGCAACAACATAGCTGGTCTGACCAAATAATTCCAATTTAGCCCCAGAATCTAAGTAAGGTTGATAATCATAGAAATCGTATTTCTGCAAATATGTTTTATCAGATGTTCTTGCGATGTAAACATAAGCGCGGGCATTTTCGCCCAATTCAATTTTATCGTTATTGTAAATATGCCAACGATTTTCACCTTCTTTGTTGTGGGTAAATGAACCCTTGGTTCTAAATTCTGAATGACGCAGATTTAATCTATGTTCTGCCTGGAATAATGGATTTTCTTTGGTCAAATATGAAAGAGTTGTCGTCAAATCATGTGTATTTGAAAAATTAATGTAAAAAGGTATGTTTATTTGTAATCCCATATCATTAGTGGAATTAAAACTGGGGTTCAAAAAACCAGTCTTGTATTTTACAGAAGGATCAGGCATTTCATAATACGGCAACCATAAAATAGGAAAAGTATCATTATAAACCCAAAAAGAAGCATTATGAAAATAAAGCATTTTTTCATTTGAATCATGAATTATCTTTTTACCAAATATTTCCCATGCGTTTCCATAATCATCACACCCATCACATGCGGTAAATTCAGCATCCTTGGCAACAGTTTCAGCATCGTTTCGTGTTATTTCTTCTGCGCGAATATAAACGTGTTTCCCCAGCCATAATTCAATATCATCTGTGACCAGATTATTTTTGTCTTTGGATATTGTTAAATTATTTAGTTTAACG
>Ga0310696_10001308_pt1 | contig 36340 bp, 36 predicted proteins | sample AusTroGonzalo_MG_4_FD_203885 | JGI IMG/M metagenome (GOLD analysis project Ga0310696, IMG submission 203885) | Bovine rumen microbial communities from tropical cattle in Woodstock, Queensland, Australia - Gonzalo_02 (v2) (version 2) | ecosystem: Host-associated > Mammals > Digestive system >... | reverse complement strand
TTCAACGTGGGAAACAGCAACGGTGACGATTTTGCTTGCGTCGCGGACTACACCGCCTTTTGCGATATCGCTGTATGCCATTTCTTTTGATTTACCTTCGCTTGCTAAAACTTTGGTTAAAGCAGCGGTAAGGGTTGTCTTGCCGTGGTCAACGTGACCGATTGTGCCGACGTTAACGTGCGGTTTGCTTCTTGAAAACTTCTCTTTTGCCATAATTTTTTACTCCTATTTTTTATTTAAAATCTACAAGCTGGGAATGGGACTTGAACCCACGACCTTCTCCTTACCATGGAGATGCTCTACCAACTGAGCTATCCCAGCAATCTTTACAAGCGGGCGAAGGGAATCGAACCCTCGTCATCAGTTTGGAAAACTGAGGTTCTACCATTGAACTACGCCCGCAATGGAAAAACCTTATTAGGCGCGAGCGGGAATCGAACCCACGAATAGCAGTTTTGCAGACTGCCGCCTTACCACTTGGCCATCGCGCCAAAATCGCTATGACAATATTATAATAAAAAAAGCCCTTTTCTTGCAAGGGCTTTTTAAAAAAATTTGTTTTTTCAGACGTAAAAATTTTTCAAATATTTTTTATTTTAACAACAAAAAAAGCGGGCTGACAAACCAAATTTGATTATCCATCAAAACCTAGTTCATCAACCCGCAATAGCGGAGTTTTCCTCCATATTTTGACACTCCTTAACTTCTTAGCATTCACTACTTTACCTTGCTAACCTCCCGACCAATGCCCACGGCCACCACAACATTTGCCGCACTCAGCACCGCCCAAGCGGCTTGCAAGACCACAGCCAAAAGGCTATGGCTTAAATGTGCCTAACCTCAAATAAGGTTAAGACACCTTCCCCTCTTCGCACGGACATAAAACCCAAAGCAACCGGCTTTGGAAAAAAGCACTAAGGGGAAAAACAGGAACCTTAGCACTTCCTTTACATCCTGCAGGCTTGGCCACTTTTTAAACCCAGACACCCAATCAAGGGAACTTTACGTCTAAGTTTAAACTCCTCAAAAAAGGCATTTACTTTCATAACACCTCATTTCAGAAGTCCTAGCCAATAGAGAAAAATTTTCAAATATCTTTAAATCTAAGGGCGGGCTCCTCTTTTAGGAGTAGGAAATACTTGCCTTTGCGCAAGCCCCATCTTCCGCCCATAGCCATAGTATACGCCTTTTTTTCAATTTGTCAAGACCCATTTAGAAAAATTTTTTACGACGAGAAATCTGATTTTATGGAAATATTAACCAAAACAAAGCAAATATTTTTGCAAGGATTTTGCGTTTAGAGAAGGCCTGCCGAGCGAAGTATATCACAAGGGGTGGCAACCCCGTATATATGAGCGAGGCTTAACGCACTATAAACGCAAAAGCAGCCACAAAAATCTAACAATGTTTATTAGATTTTTATATAATATGTATATATGATAGAACAACTTAAAACAAAATTAAATGAAATTGAAAATACCTATATATCCAAATTGCAAAATTGCGCTTCCTCAAAAGATTTGCAAGATTTGCAAGTTGAGTCCCTTGGCAGAAAGGGTGCTTTAACCGAACTTTTAAAAAGTTTAAAAGATTTATCTTTAGAAGAAAAAAAGGCTTTCGGTCCTTTAAGTAACGAAGTTAAAAATAAATTAACCGCCCTTTTTGAAGAAAAAGCCAAAGTCCTTGAAATTGAAGAAATCAATAAAACTTTAAACGCTACCGATATTGATTTAACATTGCCGGCTTTTCCTTTTGAAAAAGGCAAAAGGCATCCTTTGGAAATTGCCAAAAAAAGAATGACCGATATTTTAAAAGGTCTTGGCTTTGTTTGGGCACAAGGCCCGCTTGTGGAAGATGAATATCACAATTTTGACGCTCTTAATATCCCTGCCCACCACCCGGCAAGAGATATGCAAGATACCTTCTTTATCAAAAACACGCAAAAGAAAGATTTTGTTTTAAGAACCCACACTTCAGGTGTGCAAATCAGAACTATGCAAAAGCAAAAACCCCCGATAAGAATTATCGCCCCGGGCAGAGTTTTCAGAAAAGATGCTTTAGACGCAACCCATAGCCCTGTATTTAACCAAATTGAAGGTTTATATATTGATAAGAATGTGTCTTTGGCTGATTTAAAAAGAGATTTGACATTATTTATGAAAGGACTTTTCGGGCCTAAAGCGCAAGTGCGTTTCCGCTCGTCTTTCTTCCCGTTTACAGAACCCAGCGTTGAAGTTGATGTTAAATGCGTATTTTGCGAAGGCAAAAACCCTACTTGCCCTGTTTGCAAAGGTTCCGGCTGGAAGGAAATGCTCGGCGCGGGTATAGTCCACCCCAATGTTCTTAGGAACTGCGGCATTGACCCGGAAGTTTACAGCGGTTATGCCTTCGGTATGGGCGTTGAAAGGCTTGCAATGTTCTCGCTTAATATAAAAGATATTAGAAATTTCTACGATAATGATGTTCGTATTTTGGAGCAATTTTAAATGAAAATATTATATTCCTGGTTAAAAGACTTTATTGATATAGATCTAACGGCAAGTGAACTTGAAAAACATTTCACTTCGCTTGGTATGGAAGTTGAAGAAATAACAAAAACCGGCGCAGATTTTGACGATATTTATGCCGCAAAAATTGTTAAGATTAACCCCCATCCTAACGCAGATAAACTGCACCTTGTTGATTTGGAAACTAAAGACGGCGCACTTCGCGTTGTTTGCGGTGCCAAAAATATTGAAGAAGGCCAAATTGTTCCGCTTGCAAAAGTCGGCGCACGCCTTGGTAAAGAATATTTAAAACCTGCCGTTATCAGGGGTGTTGCTTCTGAAGGTATGCTTTGCTCTTCTAAAGAACTTGGTTTAACGGCTGAAGCAAGCGGTATTATGCTGCTTGATAAAAATACGCCTATCGGCACAAATATTAAAGAACTTTACGGCAAGCCCGATATTATTTTTGATTTGGAACTTACCCCCAACAGACCTGATTTGATGAGCCATCTCGGCGTTGCGCGTGAATTATCCGTTTTGCTTAATATTCCTCTTAAAAATAAGGAAATTAAACATATTGAAGGCGCAGGAAATAGTCTTGAAGTTAATATTTTAACTGACGAAACAGGTTGCCAAAGATATAATGGCAGAATTATTAAAAATGTTAAAAATTGTCCATCCCCGAAATGGCTGGCCGAAAGACTTAGCGCCATGGGCGTAAACCCCAAAAATGCCATTGTTGATATAACAAATTATGTTCTTTATGAAATCGGCCACCCCTTGCACGCTTTTGATTTGAACCACTTAAAAGAAGGCAAAATCAATGTGCGCTGGGCAACTGAAGGCGAAGAATTTTTAGGTCTTGACGGCGTAAAAAGAACTTTAACTGAGCAAAATCTTGTTATCGCCGACGGACAAAAACCCGTTGCCCTTGCCGGTATTATCGGCGGAGAAAACGATAGTATTTTGCCCGAAACAAAAGATATTTTCTTGGAAGCGGCTTATTTCTACCCGCCTTGCATAAACAAAACTTCCAAAAAAATGGCAATTTCTACTGAATCTTCCCAAAGATTTGAACGCGGCGTTGATATTGAAAACTGCACCCGCGCTATGGACCTTGCTACCCAACTTATAGTTGAAATTTGCGGCGGTGAAGTTTCAAAAATAAATGATATTTATCCAAAACCTTATACACCGCAAGCAGTTAATTTTAAACCCAGTGATATTGAAAAAATCTTAGGTATGCAAATTGAAGAACAAAAACTGAAAGATATTTTTAATCACCTCGGCAAACTTGAAATTAACGGCGAAAATTGGCTTTTTACCCCCCCTACCCACAGACGTGATTTAAACCACAAATGGGACCTTGCCGAAGAAGCCGCACGCTTTATCGGCTTTGATAATCTTGCCCAAAAGGCAGATTCTTCTTATGCCAATTTATACTTTGCCGAAAACCCAAAAAATGTTGATATTGAAAATATTTTAATAGAAAAACTTATCGGACAGGGATTCTTTGAGTGTAAAAATTATGATTTCGTTTCCCAAAAGGAAATTGAAACACTTGGTTTTGATATTAAAAATTGTCTTGAAATACAAAATCCGCTTGCTCAGGGTATGGAGTTTTTAAGACCGGCACTTTTAATGAGTTTATTTAAAAATATTGCCCACAATCAAAATTTTTCAAGAAATAATTTAAGACTTTTTGAAAGCGGTAAAACTTTTAGTTTACAAAAAGGTTATCCGGTTGAAAACTTCGCTATTGCAGGAGTTTTAACGGGTAAAACACCGGCTCAAAAATTCTTTTTAAGCCCGCAATGCTCTTATGGCATTTTTGGTTTAAAAGGCATTGTAGAAAATCTGCTCTGTGATTATGAAATTAAACTTGTTCCTTCTCAAAAAGCACCGGTTTATATGCACCCAAAAATCTGTATGGATATTATGCTTGATAATAAAATTATCGGTATTTTAGGGCAAGTGCATCCTTTAACTTTAAAGGCTTTTGATGTTAAAAATGATGTTTGGGCTTTTGAGTTTTGCTTAAAAAATCTGGAAAAACATTTTGACGCCCAAACATTTAAAAAGGCAAAAGATGTTTCCAATTTACCTACCAGCGAAAGGGATTTATCTTTTGTTTTGGATAAAACTATTCCTTATGCAAAAATTCAGCAAGTATTAAATCCGCTTGAAGTAAAGTATAATTTAATTGACCTTTACCAAGGATCTAATCTTGCCGAAGGTAAAAAAAGTATGACTTTGCATTTTGAATTTACCGCCAAAGAAAAAACATTAACCGATAAAGAAGTTAATAGCGCTATGGAAAATATTTTAAACATCCTTAAAGAGCAACTTGGCGCAGAACTCAGATAAAAAAGATAATGGACGATAAATATAAAAAGTTAAATAATCTGGCCGAAAGGGTTGTAAAAAGACTTCTTGTTTTAGAACAAGAGAAGTCTAGACTCCTTGCTGATTTAAAAAAAGCCCAGGCAGATATTGCTTTTTTGCAAAAGGAACAAGAAAAATATAAAATTTTGCGCAAATGGCAGCAAGATACTACCGCCATTATCAAACAAGTTCAGACTAAAATTGCAAAGGAAATAAAAAAGATAGAAGAACAATCAAGCAAACCTTATTTGGGAGGTTCAAATGAATAAAAATGAAAGTTTAAGCGTCAAAATACACGGCCTTACTTTGGATAATGTTTATTTTGAAAACTTGGGCCCCCTGGAAGTTAATGCTCTTGTCAGTGCGGTAGAAAAACAAATAAAAAAAATAGCGCAGGAAAAACAAGTCGTAGATACTTATAAACTTTTATTACATACTGCTTTATATTTTGCAGCGCAAGCCTATGTTAACAGCGAAAATTCCGGTTCTAAAAAACAAGATGAAAAAGAGCAACTTGATATTGTAATTGACAAACTTTCCTCTGCTTTAAACCGCTTGCCTTTGGAGTAAGTTTTTATGTCTGATTTTTTTGAAGAAGAATTAAATAATTCCAAACAAAAAATTATGCCTCTTGCTGCGCGCCTTGCCCCTAAAACTTTAGAGGAATTTGCCGGCCAGCAGGATATTTTGGGCCAGGGCAAAATGCTGCGCCGTTTAATTGAGGCTGATAAAATCCGCTCTGCTGTTTTCTTTGGGCCTCCGGGAGTCGGTAAAACTGCCCTTGCGCGTTTAATCGCAAAAAACACAAAAGCAGTAGTAAGAGAGTTAAATGCAGCCGCCTGCGGTGTTAGCGAGTTAAAACAAATTATAGAAGAAGCCAAATTTAAACAGGAAAATAATCTTGCCACTGCGCAAAAAACTTTGCTTATTTTAGATGAAATACATCACTTTAATAAAACCCAGCAAGATGTGCTTTTGCCTTCAGTTGAAAGCGGTTTAATTACGCTTATCGGTTTAACTACCGAAAATCCCTATTTTTATATCAACAATGCCCTGCTTTCGCGCTTTTCCATTTTTGAATTTAAGGCACTTGATAATGATGCCCTTGATAAAATTATTAAAAAAGCGGCAAAAACAGAAAATTTTAAAATAAATAAAGAAGCAAAAAACTTTTTGATAACCCAGGCAAACGGCGATGCAAGACGTCTGCTAAATGCTCTTGAACTTGCCGTTTTGACTACGCCTTATGAAGGCGGCAAAAAAGAAATTACTCTTGATATTGCAAAAGAATGTATCCAAGTGCGCCATTTAAATTATGATAAAAAAGGCGATAATCATTATGATATCATTTCCGCTTTTATCAAATCTATGCGTGGTTCAGACCCGGATGCCGCCGTATATTGGCTGGCTAAAATGCTTAATTCCGGCGAAGACCCTCGCTTTATTGCGCGCCGCATTTTAATTTGCGCAAGCGAAGATGTGGGACTCGCCGAGCCAACTGCTTTAGTGGTTGCACAGGCTGCCTTTTTCAGTGCGCAGGTTCTTGGCATGCCGGAAGTCAGAATCCCCCTTTCACAGGCGGCAATTTATGTTGCCTGCGCCACCAAATCAAACACCGCCTATCTTGCAATTGATTCTGCTTTAGATGAAGTTAAAAACGGCCCTTACAGAGCAGTGCCAGACCATCTAAGAAGCGGCGGCAAAAATATCGGTTATAAATATGCTCACGATTTTCCTAATCACTATGTAGAGCAGGAATATATGCCCAACCCCAAAAAATTTGTAAATTTAACTAATCAAGGCAAAGAAAAACTACTTAAAGAACGTCAGGAATTATTAAGGAAAAAGAAATGAACTTGCCCTTTGATCCCGAAAAAATTTTTTCAGTTTCCGAATTAAGCCTTATTATAAAAGAAATGCTTGAAGGCGTTTTTGTTCAAGTTAAAGTTGAAGGCGAAATTTCTAATTTAAAAACGGCTTCAAGCGGACATATCTATTTTGATTTAAAAGACCAAGATGCTCTTATCTCCGTTGTTTTATTCAGAAGTTATGCAAGAGGCGTCAAACTTGAAGAAGGCCTAAAAGTACAAATTTCAGGTGAAATTTCCTGTTATATAAAACAGGGCCGCTACCAACTTCTTGCCAAAGAAATCACGACACAAAGCAAAGGCAATCTTTTTTTGGAATTTGAAAAATTAAAAGAAAAACTTTTAAAAGAAGGTCTTTTTGACGAAGATAAAAAACTGCCTTTGCCCAAATTCCCAAAAAGAATAGGCGTTGTAACTTCGCCGACAGGCGCTGCCATAAGAGATATTTTATCTGTTCTTGGCCGCCGCGCAACGGGACTAGAAATTATTATTGCCCCCTGCCTTGTCCAAGGCGAAGAAGCCAAGCACGAAATTGTCCAAGCCCTCAAAAATCTAAATAATTTAAAACCTAAAATAGATGTTATTTTACTTGGTCGCGGCGGCGGCAGTATGGAAGACCTTTGGGCTTTTAACGAAGAACCTGTCGTTCGTGCGGTTGCCTCAAGCAAAATACCGGTAATTTCCTGCGTGGGGCACGAAACCGATTTTACTTTAACTGATTTTGCAGCATCCCTTCGCGCACCTACACCTTCTGCCGCGGCAGAACTGGTTGTTGAAACATCTTCAAGCCTTATAGAACGCGTCAATCAATTAAATAAAAATCTTATTCAACCCTTAACTATCAAATATGAAAGGCTTTTAGGCCGTTATAAAATTGCCGCAGAAAATAGAATTTTTAAAGAACCTGCCGTTCTTTTCCGCGCAAAAGAACAGCGCCTTGACCTTGCTCAAAACCGCTTAAAGGATTTAAGCCCGTTTAATGTTTTAAAACGCGGTTATTCTATTGTCCGCCGTAAAAGTGATAATAAAGTTGTGCAATCTTCACTTAAAGGCGAACGTCTAAAAGTGCAAAGCGCACAAGATATTTACGAGGTAGAAACTATATGAAAATGACTTTTGAAAAGAAACTTGAAAAACTTGAACAGATTATTGCCCAGTTGGAAGATCCTTCCTTAGAACTGGAACAAAGCGCTAAAATTTTTGAAGAAGGCCTTGCTCTTTCTAAAGAACTTAGCGCCCAACTAAGCGAAGTAAAAAACAAAGTGGAACTTTTAAAAAAACAAGGCTCCGAACTTAAACTTGAACCTTTTGAGGAAGAAAAATAAATGCCCAAACTCCGCCTTGATAATGCCTTAGTGGAAAAAGGTCTTGCCCCAAGCCGCAATAAAGCACAGGCCATAATTATGGCAGGTGAAGTTTTGGTAAATAATCAAGTGGAAACCCGCGCCGACAGAAATATTAAAGAAGAAGATATTATTACTTTAAAAGAAAAATCTTGCCCTTATGTTTCGCGCGGCGGTCTTAAATTAAAAGGGGCTTTAAACAATTTTAACATCTCTTTAACGGGTAAAATTTGCGTTGATATTGGGGTCGCCACAGGCGGTTTTTCGCATTGTATGCTGATGGAAGGCGCAAAAAAAGTTTACGGCGTTGATGTGGGTAAAGGGCAAATTGCAAGTGAGATTTTAAATTATCCTAATTTCATTTTCCGCCCGAACACAAATGCGCGCTACATTACGCCAGATATGTTTGAAGAAAGATTTGAATTTGCCGCCGTAGATGTTTCTTTTATCTCACTAAAAATGATAATGCCTGCTTTGTTTAGTTGTATGTCCCCAAAATCAGAGATTGTTTTTTTAATTAAACCGCAATTTGAACTGACGCCAAAAGAAGTTCCCCACGGCATTGTTAAGACGGAAGAAAACCGCCAAAAAGCCATTTCTTCTTTAAAAGAATTTTTTAATCAAAATATCAAAGAAAAATTTTCTGCCGAAGAACTTGGCCTTTGTCCTTCCCCCATAACAGGTGTGCATGGCAATACCGAATACCTGTGGCATATTTTAATTGGGAAATAAATATATAAAGGTAAAACTCCCCTTGCCAAAAGCAAGGGGAGTTCATTTTTACTAGCAACTTTTATTTTATAAAAGTTTTCCAGCCAAATCAGCAAGAGAACTGCGTTCAGTTTTGGTAAATGTTATATGTCCGTAAGTCTTTTGCCCTTTAAACCTTTCTACCAAATAAGTTAAGCCGTTAGACTCAATATCCAAATAAGGCGTATCAATTTGATAAGGGTCGCCGGTTACAACAACTTTGGTGCCTTGTCCCGCGCGGGATAAAATTGTTTTAATTTCATGCGGACTTAAGTTTTGGGCATCGTCAACAATCATATATTGTTTGGGGAGTGTTCTTCCGCGGATATGGGTAACGGAAGCAATTTCAAGTTTGCCGCTGGTGGTAAGATAGCGCACCTCTTCTTCGCCATCTTCGGGGTTTTTCTTGTTGGCAAGGAAACTTAAATTATCATAAATTGCGCCCATCCAGGCATCAAGTTTTTCTTCCATAGTGCCGGGTAAAAAGCCCAAATCTCTGCCCACAGGCACAATAGGGCGGCAAACCAAAAGGCGTCTAAAAGTTTCATCATCAAAAGTTCTTCTAAGACCTGTTGCAAGGGTAATCAAAGTTTTACCCGTTCCCGCCGAACCGACCAGCGTTACTAAATCCACGCTGTCATCAAGCAAAAGTTCCATAGCAAAGCGCTGTTCTTTGTTTAAAGGTTTAATACCCCAAGCGGTAGGTTCTTGCGGGCTTAAAGCCTTTAAAACTTCGCCTGACCCGTCCACTCTGCCGACGGCAGATTTTTTGCTTCCGTCATCGGCTTTTAAAATTAAAAATTGATTTGGATAATATTTATCTTTTTCTAAAGTAATTTGTTTATTTTGATAAAACTCATCAATTTTAGCAGAAGCAATTTCCACTTCCGCACTGCCAAGATAAAGTTCATCATATTTAATTTTATCACTTGTATAATCTTGCGCTTCAATGCCAAGCGCTTCTGCTTTGATACGCAGATTAGTATCTTTGGTAACAATTATAACAGGTTTTTTATTTGATTTATTTGCCTGTTCTTTATGGTAATAATAAGCGATATTTAAAATATCATTATCGGATTTATTAAAATTTAAACCGCCCGGCAAAATATGTTCGCGCGAAAATTCAACTTTAATAGAACCGCCGTTTTCCGTCTTAACACCTTGGGCGATTTTACCTTTTGACCTTAAAGCATCAATATAGCGGGAAACTACACGCGCGCTCTTGCCTCTTTCATCGGCGGCAGTTTTAAAATTATCTAGTTCTTCAATAACTATCATCGGAATAATAATTTCATTATCGTCAAAACGCGTAATAGCCGCAGGATCGTGAAGCAAAACATTTGTATCCAAAATATATTTCTTTTTCATAAAAAACCTCCAAAGGTGTTAATACCCTTATTAAAGCATTAGAAGAGTTTTTTTGCAAGCCCCCCTAAACAATTTTGTAAAATATGCCTATGGCAGATATAAAATATATCAAAGGCGTCGGACCGGCAAAAAGCGCTTTATTTAATAAATTAGATATTTTTACGACCAGCGACTTGCTGCATTATTATGCGCGCACTTATCAGGATAGAAGGCCCGGCAAAACCTTAAATCAATTTAAAGATACCCAAAGCGTTTGTTTTAAAGCACAGGTTTTAAGAACGCAAGTTATCCCGGCTAGAACCATTGGTATTTTTAAGGCCTTTGTTCAAGACGAACAAAACAATGTTTTTGAGGCAACTTGGTTTAAAAGACGAGCGCGCGGCTATGATGTTTTTGCACAAATAAAAAAAGATTTTTCTATCGGTTCTTATATTTGGCTTATTGCAAAAAGGGAAGATAAAAATTCTTTTCTTTCAAATAAAATTATCGTGGAAGAATATTATAAAGACCAAGACCCGGAATTGCATTTGCACGCCGATGCCATTGTGCCGATTTATGCTTTAACGCAAGGTTTCACAAATAAATTTTTCCGCCAGACTATGGCAAAAACTTTGGCTAAATATTTGGAAGAAGAAGCCGAAGTCCTTCCTGCAGAACTAATAAAAAAAAGACAACTCTTAACAATTAAACAAGCCTTAAAAGCAATACACTTTCCCTCAAGTTTAGCCGAACTTGAAAATGCAAGAAAGCGCATGGTTTACGAAGAGTTTTTGCTTATGAGCATGGCTTGGGCAATAAAACAAAAACAGGAAAAAATTGACGAAAAGCAACACCGCTACGAATTAAAAAAACATCTGCTTACACCTTTTAAAGAAAATTTACCTTTCACTTTTACCAAAGCGCAAACCCGCGTAATAAATGAAATTTTTAAAGATATGCTTTCCCCCCGCCCTATGACGCGACTTTTACAGGGAGATGTCGGCTCGGGTAAAACAATAGTTGCTTTAAGCGCGCTACTTTTAGCGGCGGAAAATAACTATCAATCTGCCTTTATGGCACCAACGGAAATTCTGGCAACGCAACATTTTATAACTTTAAAAAACCAACTTAAGAATATTGCCGTAAAAGTAGAAATTTTGACCTCTAAAACCACTAAAAAAAATAAAGAAAAAATTTTAAAAGATTTGGCGGAAGGAAAAATTGATATACTTGTCGGCACGCATGCGCTTATTGAAGATAAAGTTAAATTTAAAAATTTGCGTTTTATAGTTATTGACGAACAACACCGCTTCGGCGTAAAACAAAGGGCAAAACTGCGCGCAAAAGCGCGTCATATTGATATGCTTTCTATGACGGCAACGCCTATTCCTAGAACCTTTGCGCTTGCTTTATACGGCGATTTATCCGTCTCCACCATTGATGAAATGCCTCCAAACAGAAAGCCAATTGAAACTATACAACTTAACCAAAACGGCGCCTTGGAACTTTTGAAAAAAGAAGTTGCGCAAGGCCACCAAGGGTATATCGTTTATCCTTTAATTGACGAAAGCGATAAACTTGAACTTAAAGCCGCAAAAGAAGAATTTGAAGCCCTGCAAAAAATGATTCCGGAAATTAAATTTGCTATGATACACGGCCAAATGGGCGGACAGGAAAAACAAAAAATAATGGAAGATTTTTTAAATAAAAAAACACAGGTTTTAGTGGCTACCCCCGTAATAGAAGTCGGTATTGATGTTAAAAATGCAACAATTATGATTATCCAAAATGCAGAGCGTTTCGGGCTTGCAAGTTTGCACCAACTGCGCGGACGCGTAGGCAGAGGAGATGCCAAATCAATCTGCGTTTTAGTAGCCGATCATATCAGCACTCTTGCCAAAGAAAGACTTGATATTTTATGTCAAACCTGCGACGGCTTTAAAATAGGCCAAAAAGATCTTGCTTTAAGAGGTCCGGGCGAAATTCTTGGCACGCGCCAAAGCGGCGAAATTGAATTAAAAACTGCCGATTTAATAAAAGATAAAGATGTTCTTGAACAAGTCGTTCAGGATAAAGAAGAACTTTTTAATAAAGACCCTATGTTAATGTCGCCGGAAAATCAACCTTTCAAAAAAAGACTCCAAGACCTTTACCAAAAATATTGGTCTCTTATAGACTTAGGATAACTTTTTTGCTATACTTTTTATATGTTAAGAAAAATATTGTGTGATTATGAGTTTATTTATCAAGGTAAAACCTATAAAGAATATGGTCTTTATTTAGGTGATACCGCCGTTCCCAATCAAGCCAAAAGAAAAGATTTCTCAGCCCAAATTATCTGCTACACTTTAAAACTTACCGAAGAAGAATTGGGTAAGATGATAAAAGTTCGCTATTGGGATATTGACAAATCAAAACTAGAACAGGCAGGCTTTGTCTTTACTAGAGTAGATGTTTATTTCTATCCTTCTTTAAACAAACATTAGTTTCTTACTTAAATTTACAAATAAAAAACTCCGCTTCTATAAAAAGCGGAGTTTTTGTTTATACTAAAAGTTATTTAGTTGCTTTTGCTGCTTTATTAGCAAGTTTAGCCAAGCGAGATTTCTTTCTGCCTGCTGCTTTCCAGTGAATAACACCTTTCTTTGCAGCCTTATCTAAAGCAGAAGAAGCCTTTGCTACGCTTTTTGCTGATTTTGTAGCGGCAACTTCTTTTGCAGCAAGGTGAATAGTTTTCTTTAAACCTTTATTTGCAGAAGTTCTTTTTACTGCTTGACGTTGTGCTTTTAAAGCACTTGTATGACGTCCTGTTTTTAATTTTGCCATTTTTAATACCTCTTAAATGTGTTAATATATTTTATCTTTTTTAAAAAAATTATGCAAACCTTTTAAAATAACCCTATACATATTATATCAATATTTTGTATCATAAAGAAAACTGGGAGAATTTGAATATGCCAAAAAGAATACTTTTAAAATTATCCGGTGAAGCGCTTTGCTCCACCAATTCCCGCGGGCTTGATCCAAAAGAAATGCGTTCAATTTCGCGCGAAATTAAAGAAGCCTTAAAAACAAAATGCCAACTTGCAATTGTTATGGGCGGCGGTAATATTTGGAGAGGCGTCAGAGACGGCGGCGGAATTATCAGCCGCGTAAACTCCGATAATATGGGCATGCTTGCAACCGTTATAAACGCAATTGCCCTTCAATCTGCTTTAGAAGATATTGGCGTACCGACAAGAGTTTTAACTTCCATAAATATGGATAAACTGGCAGAACCTTTTATCAGAAGACGCGCTATCCGACATTTGGAAAAAGGAAGAGTCGTCATCTTCGCAGGCGGAACAGGCAGCCCGTTTTTTACGACAGATACCGCAGCAGCCTTAAGAGCCGCCGAAATCAAGGCCGATACTATTTTAAAAGCAACCCAGGTTGACGGCGTTTATGACAGCGATCCAAAAATTAACCCCAAAGCAAAACTAATTGCTAAAATAACTTATGAAGAGGCTATCAATAAAGGTCTTAAGTTTATGGATACTGCTGCCCTTGCTTTATGCTTGGAAAATAAATTTAAACTTTGCGTTTTTAATTTGCATAAAAAAGGCAATATTAAACTGGCCGCACAAGGCAAAAAAATCGGAACTACAATATATTAAAGAGGTAAAAAAATGGAAAGTATTAACGAGTTGTTAAGTAAAACAAAACAAAATATGGCACAAGTTGCCCAAAAATTAAATAAAGATTTAGGCACTTTAAGAACCGGACGTGCAAATCCCCAAATGTTGGAAAATGTCCGTGTGGAATATTACGGCGTGCCGACACCTTTAAAAAATATGGCGGTTATCAATGTCGCCGATGCCAAAACTTTGGAAATTCAGCCTTGGGATGTTTCTTCAATCAAAGAAATTGAAAAGGCTTTACAGCAGGCAGATTTGGGCGTTACCCCAATGAACGACGGCAAAATTATAAGAATCATCTTCCCTCCGATGACGGAAGACAGACGCAAAATGCTAACCAAAACTATTTCTAAAATGAGCGAAGACTACAAAGTTGCTGTTCGCAATGAAAGACGTGATATTTTAGAAAAACTTAAAAAAGGTCAAAAAGCAGGCGAAATTACAGAAGACGATTTAAAAAGATACGAAGTCCAAATTCAAAAAGATACGGATGCAACTATCGGTGAAATTGAAAAAATCGTCGCCGCTAAAGAAAAAGAAATCATGACAATCTAATTTGTCCAAATAGGGTTTAGTTTGTTTAAAAACAGAGCAAACTAAACCCTTTTTTAATTATGAAAATACCAAAGCATATAGCAATTATTATGGACGGCAACGGCCGTTGGGCAAAAGCAAAAGGTTTAAAAAGAACCCAAGGCCATAGAGAAGGCGCAAACTCCGTTGAAGTTATAACAAAAGCCGCCCAAAAATTAGGTGTTAAATATTTAACACTATATGCTTTTTCTACGGAAAACTGGGCAAGACCGAAAACCGAAATACTTGCCTTAATGAATCTGCTTGAAGAAACTTTAGATAAATTTTTAAAAGAACCCGATAATAAAATTAAAATTATCTTTAGTTCAAGCACAAAAAGACTACCTAAAAAAATACTCAGTAAAATGCAAGAAGTCCAAAAAATTTCTGCCCAAAATAAAGGTTTAACTTTGAACCTTGCCATAAACTACGGCGCAAGACAGGAAATTTTGGAAGCAATTGCAAAATTACAGAAAAAAAACTTAAAACCTACTCAGGCAAACTTTGAAAAATGCCTTTATAATAATCTGCCGGATCCGGATTTAATTATAAGAACTTCAGGTGAAAAACGCTTATCAAATTTCCTTTTATGGCAAGCCGCTTACAGCGAATTTTATTTTACAAACACCCTTTGGCCGGATTTTAGGGAAAAAGAACTTCTTGAAGCAATAAAAGATTTTTCTGCAAGGCAAAGACGCTTTGGGGCATAGTCTATTTGCCACTTTAGCGGGTCCATTTAAGTTTTAATTTAATATAATATAAATATATGAACTTTCAAGATATTATCCATACTTTAGAAAATTATTGGAAAAAACAGGGCTGCCTTATTGTTCAGCCTTATGATTTAGAGAAAGGGGCAGGCACTTTTAATCCGGCAACTTTCTTCGGTTCTCTTACGGAAAAACCGACAAATTGCTGCTATGTTGAACCAAGCAGAAGACCCGCCGACGGCAGATACGGAGATAATCCAAACCGCCTGGGTAAATTTCATCAATTTCAAGTTATTTTAAAACCTGCTCCCAAAAATGTGCAGAAACTTTATTTAGATTCTTTAAAAGCACTTGACCTTGACCCTAAAAAACACGATGTCCGCTGGATTGAAGATGATTGGCAATCCCCGACTTTAGGAGCAAGCGGTGTAGGTTGGGAAGTTTGGCTTGACGGCATGGAAATTACGCAGTTTACATATTTCCAAATTATGGCAGGTTTTACTTTAAAACCTATTACAGCCGAAATTACTTACGGGCTGGAAAGAATTGCAATGTTCAGCCAAAAGAAAGATAATGTTTTTGATGTTATGTGGAACGATACCACCACTTACGGCGAAATGGTTAAAGAAAGCGAAAGACAATTTTCCCACTACCATTTTGAACAAGCCGATATTGAGAACTTGCGCCGCTATGTAGCCGAAAATGAAGAAGAATGTAAAAAACTTTGCAAACTCGGTCTTTATTTACCGGCTTATGACTGCGCTATGAAAGTTTCCCACTATTTCAATATTTTAGAAGCGCGCGGAGCAATTTCCGTTTCAGACAGAACAAATATCATAACGAAAATCCGCTCTCTTGCAAAACTTTGCGCGCAGGAATATGTAAAAGCAAATACTCCGGAAGAAAAACTATGAATAAAACAGCCCTTTTAGCAATAGAAACAGAACACTTGCCCGCACGCTTTTTATTTGGCGCGCTTGAGCAGTTAAAAACCAATACGGAAAATATTTTAAAGGAAAATAATTTACAATATTCTTCCATTAACACTTTTGGTACATATAGAAGACTCGTTGTTGAAATTAAAGAACTGGCCGCCAAAGCCGCAGATATACAAAAAGAAGTTAAAGGGCCGCCTGCCGCCATGTTAAAAGATAAAGACGGAAACTACACAAAACAGGCCGAAGGTTTTGCCCAGAAAAACGGCTTAAAAGCCCAAGATTTAGTTATTGTTGAAACGCCCAAAGGGCCTTTTCTTTATGCAAAATGCGTAGTTAAAGGTCAGGAAACAAAAAATCTCTTACCGCAAATTTTTGAAAAGATTATAAGAAGTCTTGTCTTTCCTAAAAATATGGTCTGGGAAGAAAGTTGTCTGCATTTTGCACGTCCTATTAGAAATATCGTTGCATTATACGGCACAACTCTTGTTAAATTTGAAATTGCCGGAGTAAAAAGCACAAAAACAAGTTTGCCTATGCTTTCTTTCGGTGCAAAACCGGTTAAAATAAATGAACCTAAAGATTATATCCCCGTATTAAAAAATCTTGAACAGCCCATTTTGGCCGATATTGAAGAAAGAAAACAAACTTTAATAAAAGCCTTAAACCAAGTGGCCTCAAAACTCGGCTATCAACCAGATTTAGATGAAGATTTAATAAAGGAAACCATATCCTTTACCGAACACCCTGTTGTTTTAAGCGGTGATATGGATATCAAATTTTTGAAATTGCCAAAGGAACTTATTACAAATGTTTTTAAAAAACAATTGAGAATGTTCCCGGTAGTAAATAAAAAAGGCGAACTCCAACCTCATTTTTTGGCAGTTAGAGATGGCATCAGTGTAAACCAAGATGAAGTGCGACACGGATTTAAAAATGTTATGACAGCCCGCTTAACAGATGCTGTTTTCTTTTTTGAAAACGATATTAAAACCGGTCTTGAAAAAATGTCCCAGAAACTGCCCTCTATCAATTTTATTGACGGCCTTGGCAATATGGCACAAAAAACCGAAAGAGTGGAAAAACTTGCTGCTTTTATCGCTAAAGACCTGCCTAAAGAAACCCAAGAACATATTAGACAGGCAGCACATTTTGCTTATGCCGATTTAGCAAGCAGCGTAGTTTATGAATTTAGCGAACTACAAGGATATATGGGCGGTGTCTATGCAGATAAAGCCGCTATGCCAAAAGAAACTTCCATCGCAATAAGCGAATTTTATCTACCTTTAAGTGCATCTTCTGCTTTACCTAAAACTCTTTGCGGTGCAATTGTAAGTTTGGCAGGAAAACTTGATAGTTTAGCCGCCAATTTCGCTGCAGGTCAAGTGCCAAGCGGAAGCCAAGATCCTTTCGCTCTTCGCAGACAGGCCATGGGGGCTGTCAGAATTATATTAGATAAAAATATAAATATCCCCCTTGCAGAACTTATAAATAAAGCAATAGAATTATTACCTAAACTTGAAAATTCAAAAACCGGCGAACTCTTAAATTTCACAAAACAAAGATTTACCACTTTACTTGAGCAAGAGCAAATCTCTGCAGATGTTATTGATTCTGTTTTGCCTATTGAAAACAAATCTTTAAATCAACTTGTTATAATTGCAAAAGCCTTAAATAGTGCAAAAAACAGCCCTGCTTTAATGCAGGCAGCCCAATCGGCAAAAAGGATTTCAAATATTCTTAAAAAATCCCAAAGCCAAAAACTCCCCGCAGTAAAAGAAGAACTTTTCTCTTGCAATCAGGAAAAAGTTTTATATAATACTTTTAAGGATATTAAAAAACGTTTAGCCCTTAAAGATTTATCCGCACAAAAAGATTACAGCGAAGCCTTCTCTTCACTTGCCTTGCTTGCGGAACCTTTGGAAAATTTCTTTAAGGAAGTTATGGTTAATGTCCCAGAAATTGATATAAAAAATAATCGTTTGGCTTTACTTAGTCTTACAGAAAATTTGCTTACTAAAGATATTGCGGACTTAAGTAAACTGCAAATTAAATAAGGAGTTTTTATGAAGAAAAATATAAAAGGTTTTACCTTAATAGAATTGTTAGTTGTTTCTTTAATTGTTGCTATTTTATCTATGATTGCTCTGCCTAGATTTTTTATACATGTAGAAATCGCAAAAGCAAGAGAAGCAATTGATTATGCAAGAATGTGGCAAGCAGCAAGAAATATTTACTTCTCTCAAGAGGGAAGTTTCCCCTCTGATGATACTGTGCTAAGTATTGCAGCTTTCCAATCTCCCCATTTTACAAAAACCAATAATAGTTTATCACAAAACACCGGTTATACCAGATTTACAAGAACTGGCGGTGGGCTCTATATCATTCAGGCAATGGCCCAAACAAGCGAAATATATTGTTGTTACAAATCAAATGATAATGATGAGGGCACACAAGGATTTAAAATTTGTAACAGCCTTGCCAATAATGCTACTAATACTTCTAATCCTCCTGCCGGTTATACCTGCAGAATGATTTCAGAAACAGAGTAATAGTTCCTACCATATTTTAAAAGCGTGCTAGAGTTTAGCACGCTTTTTTTATTGCTTCTTTATATAAAGATGAGGCTTTGTAAGAACTGCGCACAAAAGGACCTGCCAAAACGGCTTTAAACCCGATAGATAAACAATATTCTTTTAATCTATCGTAATAATTTTGCTCAGGATAACTTTGCACTTCTAAATGTTCTTTACTGGGGGCTAAATATTGTCCTAAAGTCAAAATATCGCAATTGACTTTTCTTAAATCTCTAAAGACTTCTTTTAACTCTTCTTCGCTTTCGCCAAGACCAAGCATTAAACTGCTCTTTGTTAAAATATCAGGCTCAAATTCTTTAACCTTTAAAAGTAAATCTAAAGAACGCTTGTAAGAAGCCCCCAAACGCACTTTGGGATAAAGGGAAGGCACCGTTTCCATATTATGGCCCAGAACTTCAGGTTTTGCATTTAAAACAATTTTTAAGGCATCCCAGTTGCCTTGTAAATCGGAAATCAAAGGCTCAAGCAAACATTCCGGGTTTTGTTTTCTTACTTCTGTTAAAACTGCCGCGATATGCCCGGCGCCGCCGTCTTTTAAATCATCACGGGTCGGCATTGTTAAAACTAAATATTTCAAATTTCTTTGTTTAACAAAAGCAGCAATTTTTTTAGGTTCTTCAGGATTTGGTTCTTGCGGTTTTATATGTTTTGAAACAGAACAAAAACGGCAAGAACGCGTGCATATTGCCCCAAGAATCATAATTGTAGCCTCACCGCTACAAAAACATTCGCCGCGGTTTGGACATTTGGCTTCTTTGCAAACGGTACAAAAATTATCTTCTAAGGTTTGCTTTAAAAGCAAGGCTTTTTGACTATGAAAAGCCGCTTTTTTTTGGGCGGCTAAATCTTTTAGCCATTTTGGAATTTCTCTCATAATAGTATAATTATAGTAAATGATGAGATTAAAAGCATTTTTATTTTTATTATTATGTTTGCCCTTAACGCTTTTTGCCCAAACAAATGAAATACAAAAAGCGTCTGATTTATATTTTGCCGGGAAACAACAGGAAGCCTTAAATAAATTTATAGAACTTTCTAAAACCACCGGTGAAAAAGAGGCTTTTTTAAATGCGGTTTATATTGCTTTGGAACTGGGACAGACAAAACTTGCAATAGACACTATTTCCGTTGCTTTAAAAAAGTTTCCGCAAGATCAAAATGTTATGGAATTTGCAGGTGATGCTTATCTTAATGCAGGCTATTATCTTAATGCTGAAAATATTTTTTCCCGTTTAATAAGCCAACCGACTAAAACAGATTTCTATTATATTAGTTTAGCCAGAGCGCAAATCGGGCTTGATATGCCAAAACTTGCCATAAAAAATTTACAAATGGCGGATAAATTTAACAATCATACGGCTCTTGCAAATTTCTTACTTGGGGAAATTTACACAAAACAAAAAGATTACAAAAAAGCGCGTGATGCTTATAAAAAAGTTATTGAATATGATAATCAATTTATTGAAGCCAAAAAGAAATATGCTGATACCCTTTTTGCTCTTAAAGATTATAATGAAGCCTGGAAAAATTATTTAAGCATACATTCCGTTGAAAAAAATGATAGGCATATAAACCAAATGATAGAAAAAACACGCCCCCACGTAAAAAAGAAAAATCAGGAAACAAAAACAGAAAAAAAGCAACAAATAAATACCCATACAAATGTTAAAGAACCTGTTTCTTTTGAAGGGCCTCTGCCCTTAATACGCGTAGGTTTAGGTGCAAAAATAAGCGGCGGGCCGATAGGATTAAAAGAGGTTAAATTTTCCCCTTCACACGATTTTGATGCCATTGATAATCACGGAAAAATTTTAGTTTCCGGCAAAGCAAAAACCTGGTGGCGTGCCATAGTAGAAAAAAATAATATGTATTTAGTCAGCCCTCAAAATAAAAAAACTTATGTTTCGGTTTCTGTTAGAATCGTGCCACGTTCTGAACCTATGGAAGGCCACACAATTATTATTAAAGATTTATTAACAGGTCACGGCACTACATGGCTATCTAAACAAGATAATGAATATAGAGGCGAAATTGAGTTTATCTTCAATAAGAAATTAAACGGAATCATACCTGTAAATATCGTTAATATTGAAGAATATGTTTACGGCGTTGTCGCTTCCGAAATGCCAAGCATTTTCCCGCTTGAAGCCTTAAAAACTCAAGCCGTTATTGCCAGAACTTATGCCATAAAAGCCCTTGGTAAACATAAAAAATGGGGTTATGATGTTTGCGATACGCAACATTGCCAAGTTTACGGCGGCGTTAAAGCGGAAAGAGAAAGAACTAACAGCGCAACAGAAGCCACCTGTGGAGAGATTCTAACTTATAAGAATAAACCTATTGAAGCAGTTTTCTCTTCTAACTGCGGCGGTTATACCCAAAGCAGTGTAGAAGCCGGCTGGTTCAATCATAATTATTTAAAACCTGTTTCCGATTATAAGGATTTTAATGAAGAAAATCTGCAGCCCTATCACTTTAAAGAATTGCTTGAACACAGCAGAGAGGCTTACAGCCGTTATTTTAAAAATGTAAGTCCTGCAACTTTTAGATGGACCCGCGTCTTAGATGAAGAACAATTAAGAGAAGTCGCAAACCGCAAAAAAGATATAGGCCCCATCAAAGCCATTATTCCCTTAAAAAGAGGGCGCTCGGGTTATGTACACGGACTTAAAATCGTGGGCAAAAAGAACACTTTAGTTCTTACTAAAGAACATGAAATTAAAAAATATCTTGCTACGGGTATGTTAAGAAGCACCTATTTTATAGTACAGCCCATTTATGAGAAAGGGGAAATAAAATCTTTCATCTTCTACGGCGGAGGCTGGGGCCACGGCGTAGGTCTTTGCCAAACCGGCAGCGGCGGCAGAGCAAATGCCGGACAAAATTACAGAGAAATCTTAAACCATTATTATACAGATATTGAAATTCAAGATGTCCGAACAAAAAAACCTGTCTAATTTAGACAGGTTTTTTCAAAACTCATAGAATTAAATTATTATGGACATTTAACTAAATAATACTTATATTCATAAGTTCCCAATATTCTTAAAGGCAACCAACATAAACTAGAAGTTAAAGTACTTGGAAAAACGACATTGCTATTACTGCCTGATTGCCACTTAATTGATTTTACCTTTAAATCATTATCAGCATTTATTTGTCTAACTGAAATTAAATTGGAAATAGTAATCTTATTATTGCTGGCTGCATTTACAATAAAAGAACCTGTTGTAGTATCTGGGTTATTATAAAGAGAACCGACATATGCATTGGAATCGCTACTAGCACCGGCTAAAAGTTCAATATCTCTTTCCGCTTTTATACTAGTAGTAGTTAAAGCGCCATAAACCATACAATTAGAGGGATTGTCAATACTGCATAAATGAGCAGTTTTTGCAGTAAATGTTTTATGTCCCACATAAGGTATCGGGAAATAAGCGACATTTCTTATAGTTTGAGCGAAAATAAACCCCGGAACAAGCAAAAGTATTAAAGATAAAATAAAATGAAATTTATTATATTTCATAAAACCTCCATATAAATATATTTTAGTAATTTATTTTAAAAAATCAACCCCCTTGTGTGTTTTTTTAGTAAACTATAATTATATGCGTAAGATTTTTATAATTTTATGTTTTTGTTTATTTTTATTTGGGTGTAAACAAAATGCCGTTATTTTACCTAACGGCAATGTTATACAAGTTGAAATTGCCAAAACCCAAGCCCAAGCCGAACGTGGCCTTATGTTTAGGGAAAGCCTTCCGGAAAATAAAGGTATGCTCTTTATTTTTCCGCAAGATAAAATCCAACTTTTTTGGATGAAAAACACCCTAATTGATTTGGATATTATTTTTATTGATTCCCAAGGCGCAATAGTAAATATTGCAGAAAATATGCCCCACTCCTATATAGGCGCACCGGAAGAAGAAATTGCCCAGGCTTTTGGTTGGGGGCAATATGTTTTAGAAATAAACAGCGGGCTTGCTAAAAAGCATAATCTTAAACCGGGGGATAGGTTAATCCTAAAAATAAAATGAAAAAACTTTTTTCCTATTTAATTTTATTTTTACTAGGTTCTTTTGCCCTTGCACAAGAATCAAACTTAGTGCCCGATTATGATTCCTTAAACAAAACAGCCTTAAATCATCTTGTAAATCTTATAAATATTGATACCGCGCAACCGGAACCTAAAGAAATTTTAGCCCAACGTTATATTTATAAAAACCTTATTGATAATAAAATTGACTGGCAAATCTTCCGTGTGGAAAAACCGCGTGCCAATTTAATTGCAACTTTAAAATCAACAGCCCAAACCCCGCAAAAACCGCTTATTTTAATTGCTCATCTTGATACGGCTCCTATTGCGGATAACTGGCAAACACCGCCTACGCAAGCCCTTATTAAAGATGATAAAGTTTTTGGTCTTGGGGCAAGTGATGCTAAAAATTATGCCGCTATAAACTTAACAATTTTAACATGGCTTAAACAAAACAACATTCCTTTAAACCGCGATATCATTTTTGTTTTTTCTGCAGATGAAGAAGCCGCCAGCCAAAAAGGGTTAAAATTCCTTTTTGATAAATATCCGCAAGAACTTAATGCCGGTTATGCTTTAAATGAAGGGGGCGGTCTTATTAAATATGAAGAAGGCAAAAATTTCTTTCTCGTTGAAGGGGCTTCAAAAATGTATATGGATATTTTATTAAGCACCCTTGGCGAAGAAGGCCACAGCGCAACCGCCTCTTCAAGTGAAAATGCGATTTATAAACTTTCTCAAGCCTTGCAAACGATAGAACAACATCCCCAAGAACCTATTTTAAACGATTGGACAAAAAATTTCTTTAAACAAATTTATCCTTTGCAAGATGATGATGCCAAAACGACTATAAATATGTTGCTTGGTAATGATGAAAAATTAGCCAAACAGGCTGCAAAAATCATTATGGAAGATGACTTCTTAAAAACACAATTTGTAAACACAATTACTCCCAGTATCATCAGCAGCGGCAGCGAAAGCAATTTAATTGAAAGCAAAGCCTCTGCTGTTTTAAATTGCCGCCTTTTGCCTTGGACTAACCCGGAAACTTTTTTTGAAAACCTTAATAATTTATTTGCCGAAGATGAAACCATAATCCTTTCTATCTTGGAAAAACCGGAAGAACCTTTCCCCCAGCCTAATATAGAAGAAGATGACTTTTTTAAATCAATAAAAAATTCCGTAGAAAAAACTTTCCCTGACACTTTAACTTTACAATCTTTAAATCCGGCTTCAAGCGAAAGTGAAATTTTAAGACGCCACGGCATCATAACCTACGGCATAGGCCCCCTTATTAACGCCGGTCAGGGCGGGCCGCATCAAAGTAATGAAAATATTGCTTTGGAAGATTTTTACCAGCAACTAAAACTAACTCTTAATATAGTTTTAGACTTTGCCAAACAAAAAGAATAGAGGATATTATGCAAGAAGAAAAACAAAATAAAAAAATTAAAACAAATAATAATCAGAATACAGCCTTAGCACCCATCAAGGAAAAGAAAAAATCTTTTGCAGTTAAAAGATTTTTCCACAAAAGACATGGCCATAAACAAAATCATTATCAAGAACAAAAAATAGCCCGCGATTTTACGCAAATGTTATCTAAAAGCGTAAAAATTATGATTCCCTGGCTTTTGATACCGACAACAATTTTCCTTATCGGAGCATATTTCATTTTCAAAGGAGTCATTTCCAGTTATTATAATCCTCTTTGGTTTAAAATAATCTTTGGAATTATAGTTTTCGGGTTCTTTCTCATTATCGGTATTATTTACGGGCTTTTTATGGGGCTTATCGGCAGTTTAAAAGTGTTTTCCCAACACTTCAGCACACTTTTGCGCCAGGCTATGAACAGCCTTAAAAACTCTATTGAAAGCAAAATAAACAGCCTTTCTTTTGAAATTTTTTCCAAAAGCGAACTCTCCGCTTTAATCAGTAATACTTTTAAAGATTTCAGCGCAAATATAAGAAAACATGCCCAAAAAACAACTCTCGGTTTTATCGCCATAGGCATTTTAAGTTCCATTTTATTTTTTGCAAGACACTTTATTGTTAGAAGCATCGGGCTTATAAAAAGTAAAGCAGATGCTTTTGCCTTGATTTCGGCAAGAACAAGTTTATTTGTTGCCGTTATTTTAAACTTAACTTTATTTACTAAAATAGTTTTATGGTTAGGCACCTTTTTAGGTATTGTTATTGTTCTATTACAACTCCTTGTGGTGCTTTATTTAAGATAAAATGAAAAAATATCTTTTTATATCTTTACTTTTTCTTGCCCCTGCGCTTTTTGCACAAAGCGCTAAATCTTTTTATGACCAGGCAATAAAAACGCATAATCCGCAAGAAAAAATCAGACTTTATACAAAAGCAATAGAAAAAGCCCCCAAATGGGCTTTGGCTTACCATGGAAGAGCCGATGCCTATAAAGAGCAAAAAAGATATAAAAAAGCATTGGAAGATTACTCAAATGCAATAAAATTAAGCCCTAAAGATCCTTTTAAATACTATGCAAGAGCCATTACTTATATCGAACAAGGCGGCTATACACCTGCTATGGAAGATTTGACAAAAGCAATATCTTTAAAAAAAGATTATGAAGATTTTTATTTAAGACGCGCTCATTGTTATATGCAAACATATAAATACCGCCTGGCTTTAACTGATTTCCAAAAAATTAAAAAAACCGATACCCGTTTTTGGCAGGCACAAGCCTTCTATGAAATGCACGATTATAATACCGCTTATGGCTTATTTAAAGAATTATCAAAGGAAAACCCGGCAGATACACAAGTTCTGCTTTATTTGGGTAAAATAAACCATAATAAAGAATTTTATGATGAGGCTATTTCCTATTACAGCCGCATATTAAATCTAGAACCGGATAATAGCCAAGCCCTAAGAGAACGAGCAAAAGCCTTTAAGGAAATTGATTTACATGAAGAAGTTATTAAAGATTATACTACCCTTATAGAACTTAATCCCGACGTCAGTTCTTATAACAGGCGCGGCGTTGCCTATGAAAAAATTAAAGATTGGAAAAGTGCAATTAAAGATTATGATAAAGCCATTGAACTTAGTCCCAAATGGGCTGTTCCCTATAATAACCGCGCTTACTGCCAAATGAAATTAAAAAATTTTAAGGAAGCAAAAAAAGATTTAGATATTTCTTTAAAACTTGCACCTAAAGCCCCCACAACTTTAATAAATAATGCGGGCTATTATTGGACGGCAAAAAAAGATAAAAAAAATATGTATGCCAATCTGCAAGCCGCTATGAAAAATAATTTTAGGGATTTTGATTCCTTATATGACGAAAACCAAAAAGGCTGGTTATTTAAAAATATAAACGAAAGTTTGGAATTCCGCTCTTTCCTTACACCTTATTCAAAATAGTCTGATTTGCCATTTCAGCATAAAATTGTTATAATTTATTATTATAAGTTCAGTTATGCCGAGGTAGCTCAATGGTTGAGCAACGGTTTTGTAAACCGTAGGTTGTGGGTTCAAATCCCATCCTCGGCTTTTTATTTTACTTCGTATTTTGGGCTATTTTTAATTTTTTAGAAATTTCGGATACTCGGGATTGTCACCCCCTCGCGGTATACCTCATTTCTAAAAACATTTTTTCAAAGAAAAAATTAATTAAAACTATCTCCAAAATACTTGTAAAATGCTAATTACGGCTTTTTGTTTTATTTCATCTTTTGCGTTTATAGAGCATTGCAAGTTCAGTATGAAAAAATTTTTAACTCTTATATTTTTATTACTACTTACAATTACATCTTTTGCCGAGGAAAAAACCCATACCCAAATAGCCGATTTATATGGCGATGCTATCGTAAGTATAAACATAATCAAAAAAGACGGCTCAACTTATAGCGGAACGGGTTTTATCATCAATTCAGACGGCCTTATTGCAACAGCCGGACACGTGGTGGATGATGCCTTAGCAATAAACTGCACTTTTAAAAACGGCGTTATCTCCAAAAAAGCAACTTTACTTGCCAAAAGTACGGATAAAATTACAGATTTAGCCATTCTAAAAATACCCAATACTAATTTACCTTATGTTATTTTAGGCGATTCAAACCAAGTCCGCGCAGGGCAGGAAATAACGGTTATCGGTAATCCCAGACGTTTGCAAAATACTATTACTAATGGACTTATTTCACAATTAAGGCAAGTTTCGCCTACAATAGTTTGGCTGCAAATAAGCGCACCGATTTCGCCCAGTTCAAGCGGAAGTCCCGTTTTTAATAAACAAGGCCAGGTAATAGGTGTTGTTACCTCTTCTTTAAAAGGTGAGGAAATACAAAATATAAACTTTGCCGTACCTTCTAATTATTTGCTTACTTTAATGTATCAAAACAATATTCCCTTGACTATGGCAAAAATGCAAGATATCCAAATACCAAAACCTTCTTTACTGACAAGAATAAAAAATCACATCGGCAAAGCATGGTGCATTTTAAAGCAGAAACTTTCCTCTTTGTTTAACTGACATTTGCAACTTGTTTTATTATTTGCTACAATATTTAAAATTAAAGTTATTAGGTTAGGAAGATACAAATATGTCATATAAATGCGAAATTTGCGGTAAAAAATCCGTCCAAGGGAATTCTTACAGCCATTCCCACATGAAAACAAAAAGAACTTTCAAGCCCAATCTTCATAAACAAAAAGTTGTGCTTGAAGGCAAAACTCAAACTGCTTATGTATGCTCTAAATGCATGAAATCCGGCAAAGTCGTAAAGCCGACAAAATAAGTTAGTGAGTAAGAACTTTTTTAACCCCTGTTTTTTAAAACAGGGGTTTTTTATTGACTACATTTCCCCCCATTTTTATTGTAAAATTTAAGAGAGAAAAAATTAAATGCAATAAATTTGGCACCTTTTGCGTTGTATAGTTGAGGACCAGTTAATATGCAAGAAGAACTTATAATTTATGATGTAAAAAAAGGCAATAAAGAAAAGTTTGGTTTGCTGGTGGAAAAATACCAAGACGCTCTTTTTACTTTTATTTTTTACAGCGTTAAAGATGAAGGTACCGCAAAAGATATTTTACAGGAAACTTTTTTAAAAGCGCTGAAAGAAATAAATAATTATAAAGAGGAAGGCAAATTTAAAGCCTGGCTTTGGACAATAGCCCGCAATAAAGTTATGGATTTTTACAGAAAAAGCAGCAAAATTGTCCCTTTGGAAGAAGAAACTTTAAAACAACACGATGAAACTTCTAAAAATGCTCTTGGTCAAATTGAACTTAAGCATATCCAAAACTTAATAGAAGAATTGCCAAACGAACAAAAAGAAGTTATTTTAATGCGCCAATATTTAAGTTTTAAAGAAATCGCCGCTGTGCTGGATTGTCCTTTGGGCACCGTTCTTGCCCGCTTAAACAGGGCCATTAAAAAAATACAAAAATCTTTAGGAGAAGACTATGCCGCATAATAAAAAATATGAAGAACAGGCCCTGCTTTATGCTTATGGCGAACTTGACGACTCCGAAGAAATGGATTTCTTAGACCATTTAAGAGAGTGTAAAGCCTGCCAGAATATAATAAAAATTACTGCTCTTACAAGTGCGGCTTTGCCAGAACATAAAGCACCTGTTTTAAATTTACAGGAATCCGAAGAACCTTCTTGGTTCTTTAAAATAAAAGAGTTCTTTAGTAAAATGAAATTATCCCGCCCGGTCCTTATCGGGGGTGCGGCGGCATGTTGTGTGGCTGTTTTGGTAAGTGTATTATATCCAAGACAAACACAAAACGAAGGGTATATGTACTTCGCCGATTCAATTTATGCCCAAGTAGGGAATATTGAAACGGACATTGATACCTTACTTGAGGAAATAAATAGTTTATAAAGGAGAATAGTATGAAAAAACTTATAGTTATGTCTTTTGCTTTCTGCTTTGGCTTATCTGTTGCAGCCTTTGCCCAACCGGATCAAAAAGATATAAAAAAGATGGAAAAAGAAAGACAAGAAATGACCCAACTTGTAGAAAAATATAAAAAGGCTACAAGTGATAAAAAGAAAGACGAAATCAAGGCGCAAATTGCAGCAAAAGTTGCCGCTAATTATGATAAACATCTTGAGAGAATGGAAGAACGTTTGAATGATTCTCAAAAGAAACTTGATGAAGCAAGAGAAAAACTTGCCCAAAGCAAATTACCGGAATATAAAGCCAAACATATTGATGAAATTACCCAAGATATAATTTCCGGCGAAAAGAAACCAATGTTTGGTATGCCGCCTGCTACTAAAGGTAATGCCCCTAAAGATATGAAGGCAATGAAAGGTATGAAAGGAAAGAAAGGTCCACACAAAGGTCCTTTTATGAAAGGGAACAAAGGACCTCAAGATTGCCCTTGCATGAAAGATGAAGGGAAAGAATGTCCTTTCGCTAAAGACGGCAATAAAGATGGGAAAGAATGTCCTTTCGCCAAAGAAGCAAAAAAAGATGGCAAAGGCTGTCCTTGCAAAGATAAAATGAAAGGCGAAAAAGAAATACCGCAACTTCCGAAAAAATCTGCAGAAAAATAAGTGTTTCCTTAACTGCAAAAACAAAAGCCCTCATGTAAAAATATGGGGGCTTTTATTAAAACTATTTTTTATTCCCTTTATATTTAATATAATATATTTATATGAAAAGAAACCTTTATCCATTTTTTTATTGTTTAGCATTTATTTGTTTTTTTGCAACTTTTGCCTACGGGCAAACTACTAATCTTTCAAACGAAAGTTTAGCCCCCAAAAGTTCTATCAATTGGGCAAGAGATAATTATGTGGCCCCTAAAGAAGAAACTCCCGCACAGGAAGAAACTTCCGATATTGACCCAAACGGCCCTTGGATGATTTGCGATATTAAAGTTAACGGATTAAAAAATATCCACAAAAAAACCATTACAAAAAATATCTCCGCAAAACAGGGCCATTTATATGAAAAATTTGATATACAGGATGATGTCGCTTCTTTAATGGCACTTGGTAATTTTGAAGATATAGAAATTGATATTTCTTCTGCCGAGGGTTTTAAAGCCAACAAAGCAGATAAAGAAGATGCCCAAACTTACCCTTGCCACACTATAACTTTAATTGTTAAGGAAAAACCTATCCTTGAAAAAATACTTTATAAAGGCAGAAAGAAACTTTCTAAGTCTAATATTACAAGCGCTATGTCTTTAAAAGTTAAAGATCCTTATTCCCAAATTAAAATGGATGCCGATATCCTCAAAATTATTGATGCTTATGCTCAAAGAGGTTATATCGGTGCAAAAGTAGATTATTCCACCGAATTTGACGAAGAAGAAAATATAATTATTTTAACTTTAATTATTGACGAAGGCACAAGAACCAAAGTCAAAGATGTCATTATTGAAGGTGCCGAGAAATTAAACCAAAAGAAATTTTTAAAACAAACAAAAAATCGCGCAGGCAAAGTTTATAAAGAGCAACTTTTACCGCAAGACCAATACAAAGCCACTTTATATGCCAGAAACGAAGGTTTTTATGACTTCAAAATAACCGATTTTGCGCCTGAATTTAACGAAGACAAAAGCGAAGTCGTCTTAAAATATAAAGTTCAAGAAGGCGAAACTGCCGTATTCGGTAAAACAACTTTTACCGGTAATACTCTATTTACCAAAGAAGAACTTGATAATATGGTGTTCTATAAAAAAGGCAAACGCTTTAACCAACAAAGATTTGATGCCACTATCCGCGACATGCAGGAAAGTTATGCCAATAAAGGCTTTTTAAGAGCGCAAATTGAACCTGTCAGAAAATTAAATGAAGATTCCTCATTAGATATTGATTTTGAAATTACCGAAAATAATATTGTTTTTATTGACCATGTTGATATTACCGGTAATGAATCTACCAAAACTTATATTTTTGCAAGAGAAGTTCCTTTTAAAGAAGGGGATATTTTCAGTTATGAAAAAATCCGCCGCGGACAGAGCAAAATTATGAACCTCGGCTTTGTAAATGATGCCCAAATTGATATTACCCCTACAAATGATATAAATAAAGTTGATGTCGGCTATAATATTGTTGAAGGCAGACCCGGAATGTTTACAGCCGGCGTTGCAATGTCCTCACTAGACGGATTATACGGCGATGTTTCCGTAACGCACATGAATCTTTTCGGTAAAGCGCAAAGGCTTTCCGTGCGTGCATTATTTGGTAAAAGAATTTTAGATTACACTTTAAGTTGGTCTACACCTTGGATATATGACAAACCTATAAGTTTTGGTATTGATTTGTTTAATACCCGCAGATACCGCTCTTTTATGGGCAGATATTCTGCCTATACCGAAAAACAAAAAGGCGGAAGAATCAATATCGGCCCAAGATTCAATGACGATATTTATAATTTAGGTTTCTCTTATACTTTCAAAAACCTTAATATTTACGATATAGATGAGGACTTCATCGGACTAGATAAAGGCCTTGTTGAAGGCGAAACAAATATTTCCACTTTCGGAACAAGTTTCGCTATTGATACAAGAGATAATTATTGGGACCCGACAAGCGGAGCTAGAAACTCTATCGGACTTGAACTTTCCGGCGGACCTATGTTCGGCGATCTTGATATTTATCAGGTCAACTTAAAATCTTCTTACAATAAAACTTTAATAAATATCGGCAAAGATTATCCTATCGTTTTAATGATTGCAAATAGGGCCGGCATAGTTAAACCTTACGGAAGAACCGATATCGTGCCTGCTTATGAAAGATTTTTCCTAGGCGGTGCAGACACCGTAAGAGGTTATGATAATACAGGCCAAATCGGTCCTGAAACAGGCGGCGAACTTTACTATATGGCTAATATTGAGTTAAAATTCCCCCTTGCCAGAGAAGGAAGAAGAACTCTTGCCCAACTTGCCGCTTTCTTTGATATAGGTAATTCTTGGAAAAAGTTTGATGAAATTAGATTAAAGACAGGGTCTAAAAGAGATGAGTTTAAAATGGGTGTCGGTCTTGGTTTAAGACTCGTTACCCCTACTTTGCCTATTAGACTTGACTGGGGCTACGGCCTAAATCACGAACCGGGAGAAAAAAGAGGTTATATTTACTTTTCAATGTCGAACTTGTTTTAATTAAAGTATGAGATACTTTTGGTTTATTATATTTTTAATACTTTTTACACCTGCTTTTATAGCAGCACAGGAAAGTATTGCTACAAAAGCCGTTGAAAACGAACTTACCGGCTCAAGCCAAATTCCGCTTGAAAAATATGATACTACCGCCCTTGTTCCAATTCCTTCGGATAATAATGAACCTAAAAAAGCCTCTGATTTTGATCCTCAACTTAATACCAATACACCGCAGGGAACACCGGGGTTTAGCGAACCGCAAGGCACAAAACCCTTAACCCCAAATAAAAATATTGTAAGTTTTAAACCAAGTGCAAATTACGAAGAAGAAGTACCCAAAGATTCCTCGGTGGCCATCTATATTGATATGCAAGAAGCCTTTAATAAAAATCCCTGGACTATTGAAGCAAAAAAGAATATGAAACTCGCCTTAGAAAACAAACAAGTGGAATATGCTCAATTAACCCAACAAATTTCTTCTTTACAAAAAGATTTACAAAATATGCAAGAAGATTTTATCCAAAATGCCCCCTTCTATGAAAAATACGATTATATTTTACCTCAGGATAATCAATATCCCTATTTTGATGAGGATAAACTTAAACCAATTCTTAATGAACTTTGCTTTGCCTCTTGGATAACTTTAAAAGATACCCCGCAAGATTTGCTTAAGCAAGAAGATACTTTAAAAGAAAATATTGCTAAAACCAAACAAAAACTTATAGACAAACAAAACTTTTTACTTAATTTTAAAGCCCGTTCAAGCGAAGAATTATTAAGCCGCCAAGATTTTGTTATCCAACAGATTTTAAGGGAAATTTACAGCGGTATAGAAGAATATTCCACCCTTAGAAATGTCGGTGTAGTTGTGGATAAAACAGAACTTATCTACGGCAAACCTTTAGATGTTACGCAAGAATTTATAAAATGGATGAAAAGTTACCACAAAAAATATATAGAGAAAAACGGAGAGTTATATGAAAACCTTAAAGCAAATAGTTGAAATGTGTAATGCACAACTTAAAGGGGATGAAAATTTTACCCCCACAGGCGTTTGCGGTCTTGATAAAATTAAAGAAGGCGCAATTGCTTATACAAATCAAACTGAAAGATTTGACAATCTTAAAGATTTGCCTTTAGGCGCTTTAATAGTTAATGAAAAATTAAAAGATACTCCCCTTCCTTTTACAGGCAATATTTTATATGTCAAAAATCCCGAGTGGGCTTTTACCCAGATTTTAAGAGATATTGACACCTTAAACAAACAAGCCCCGAAAATAAGCGATAAGGCTGTTATTGACCCCAGTGCCAAAATCGGCAAGGGTGTTTCAATAGGTGCTTATGCTATTATTGAAGAAGGTGCAATTATCGGCGACGGAACTATAATTTACCCCAATGTTTACATTGGCAGAAATGTCCAAATCGGCGCACTTTGTATTTTATACCCAAATGTAGTTGTCCGCGAAAATTGTATTTTAAAAAATAAAGTTATTTTACAACCGGGCGCCGTTATCGGTTCTGACGGATTTGGCTATGTTTTTGAAAACGGCATGCACAATAAAATTCCGCAAATCGGCAATGTAATTTTGGAAGATGATGTCGAAATTGGCGCAAATACTACAATTGACAGGGCAAAATTAAACAGCACAATTATCGGTGCAAATACAAAAATTGATAATCTTGTTCAAATTGCACATAATGTTGAAATCGGTAAGGCTACAATTCTTGTTTCCCAAGTGGGTATTGCCGGCTCTACTAAAGTAGGTAACGGCGTAATTATGGCAGGCCAAGTCGGTGTAAGCGGACACTTAACTATCGGAGATCAAGCAGTTCTCGGTCCGCAAGCAGGTATAATCGGCAATGTTAAAGCAGGCGAAAAATTGCTCGGTTCACCGGCAAGACCTTACAGCGAATCTATGCGTATTTCCGCAATTATGGGCAAATTGCCGGAGTTTTACAAAGAACTTCTTGCTTTAAAAAAGAAATTTAAGTTTTTTAAATAAGGATAAATTATGAAAAGAAAAACTATTAAAATTGCCCAAACTTTAACAGGTGTCGGCATACATACGGGAGAAACCTGCTCTATCACTTTTAAGCCAAGCAATCAAGGCTATATTTCTTTTAAAAGAACTGATTTAGCCGATTCTGAACCTATTATTGCACTTGCGCAAAATGTTTCTTCTACTTTACGCGGCACAAATATTACAAATAAAACAGCCGAAGTTCACACAATTGAACATGTTTTAAGTGCGGTAAACGGACTTGGCATAACAGATTTAATTGTCGAAATGAACGGACCGGAACCTCCTATTATGGACGGCTCTTCTTTACCCTATGCCAAAGCCTTGCTTGAAGGCGGCCTAGAAGATTTACCTGCAACCGCGGAAGTTTTGCATATTAACAAAGAGATTACTTATCAAGAAAATGATATTACTTATATAGCAAAACCGGCCGAAGATTTTAAAATAACTTTTGTTTATGAAAGAAAAGGCCACCCTTTAGTTGCTCATCAAGATTATACTTTTACTTTCTCTACCGAAGATTATTTAAAAGAAATTGCCCCCGCCAGGACTTTTGGCTTTGAAGAAGAACTTGCCTTTTTAAAAGCAAACGGACTAGCCAAGGGCGGCAATATTGATAATTGCGTAGTTATCAAAAAAGACGGCTTTAGTGTGCCCTTAAGATTTGATAATGAAATGGTCCGCCATAAAATTCTTGACTTGCTTGGCGACCTTAAATTAACAGGCAAAATTTTAGGACCTATGCATATAACCTGTAAATTCGGCGGGCATAAAACTAATGTCGCTTTTGCAAAAAAATTAACGGAGTAAAAAATTTTTATAAATATTTAGGAGAAGTTCTTATGCAAGAAACAAATATACACCCCAGCGCTATTATTGATTCCTCTGCCAAAATCGGCAAAAATGTTCAAATCGGGCCTTACACCATTATCGGTAAAAATGTTGAAATAGGCGAAGGCACAAAAATCGGCCCTTATTGTGTTATAGAAAATACAAAAATGGGCAAAAACAATGAACTTATCGGCAGTGCTTTTATCGGTGTAAAACCACAAGATTTAAGTTATAAAGATTTAGACAGCCGCGTCATTATGGGCGATAATAATAAAATCCGCGAAAATGTAACTATTCACCGCGCAACCAGTTTAGAAACCCCTACCACTATCGGGAATAATTGCTTACTTATGGCAAACTCCCACGTTGCCCACGATTGTGTTTTAGGCAATAACATTATTTTAGTTAATAATTGCGGCGTGGCAGGCCATGTTCACATTTGCGATAATGCAATTTTATCCGGTATGACAGCAGTTCATCAATTTGTCCGTATAGGAAGATTTTCAATGCTTTCAGGTTTAAGCGGCCTGCCTTTAGATATGCCGCCTTTTTGCAGAGCAACAGGCACAAGGGCAAAACTTGTCGGCCTTAACACCGTCGGTTTAAGAAGAGCCGGCTGGACAAGAGAACAAATCAGCGCAGTTAAAAATGCTTATAAAAAACTTTTCCTTGATACCACACACACTATGAAAGAAACTTTGGATATTCTTGAAAAAGATAATCCCACAGCGGAAGTCAAAGAACTTATTGACTTCTGCCGTAACACAAAACGCGGTATAACAAGTGCAAGAATGCGCGTTCACTCAGACGGAGAAATTGATGAATAAACTTGGCCTTATTGCAGGCGAGGGTAAATTCCCCCTCCAAATAGCCGGCGAAGCCAAAACTAAAGGGGTGGAACTTTTTGTTATCTGCGCCAAAGGTAATGCTAATGAAGAAGACTTTAAACCTTATGCCAGCAAAACTATAACATTAAAGTTAGGCCAACTTAGTAAAGCCTTAAAATTTTTTAAGGAAAATGACGTCAAACAAGCCGTCATGGCAGGACGCGTTCAGCATTTTAATATATTTAATTTAATACCTGATTTTAGAACGGCAAAAGTGTTGGCTTCTCTTAGAGATTTGCGTGCAAAAAGCGTCCTAGAAGCCGCTATAAACGAGTTTAAAAAAGAAGGTATTGAGTTTGTTTCTTCGGCCTTATTTTTGGAAAAATGTATCCCTTCAAAAAGCGTGCTTACCAAAAGAAAACCTACCGAAGAAGAAGAAAAAAATATTGAACTTGGCCTAAAAGTTTCTAAAACTCTTGCAGATTTAGATGTCGGTTTGACAAGTGTTATTTATGATAAAGCGGTTATTGCTGTTGAAGGTATGGAAGGAACTGACGAATGTATTTTAAGGGCAGGTAAAATTGTTGCGCAAAATCCCGGTAAAAATAAATCTTTAGTAGTTGTTAAAGTTGCCCGCCCTAAACAAGATGACAGATACGATTTACCGATTATCGGCAAAGGTACAATAAAATCTATGATAGAAGCAAAAGCAAAAGTTCTTGCTATTGAGGCAGATAAAACTATTGTTTTGGATATTGAAGAAGTCTGCGCGCTGGCCGATAAAAATGATATTTCTATCGTCGCTATATAATTTATAAAGGCAAATATTGTTTAAGTTTTTCAAATAAATAAAAACT
>Ga0310696_10001306_pt1 | contig 36353 bp, 28 predicted proteins | sample AusTroGonzalo_MG_4_FD_203885 | JGI IMG/M metagenome (GOLD analysis project Ga0310696, IMG submission 203885) | Bovine rumen microbial communities from tropical cattle in Woodstock, Queensland, Australia - Gonzalo_02 (v2) (version 2) | ecosystem: Host-associated > Mammals > Digestive system >... | reverse complement strand
TAACCGCCGTTCGCCGACACGGAAAGGGAAATCTTCTGGGTGTCGGAATTGGCTGCACCGGACTCCTGGGAGAGGGCAAGCCAGTCGGGCACGCCGGTAACGGCCCAGTCGCGGGTAGCCACCAGGCTGATCTCCTGGGAAGAGGCGGCCTCGCCGAAAGCGACGTCCGTGGGATTCACGGTGAGCTTGGCAGGACCCAGGTCCACTTCCTTCTTGTCACAGGCCGTGAGCAGCGCGGCTCCGGCTATGACGGCCAAAAAGAGTTTTCTAAGTTTCATGGGATATGCTTTTTGTTATTATTATTCGTTGCCGATTTTACCGTTGAGTTCCATAAGCTGGCTCCCCTTGTTCACTTCAGGGGTGTTGCCCTTGTAGTTGGTGAGGGTACCCTTGATAACTACCAGGTCTCCAATCTTCAGATCCTCCTTGGAGCTGAACTTTTCTCCGTTGAAGCTCTTGCCGTTGTAGACCTGCATGTACTTGGAGTCTTCCAGCACATGGGAGCCGTCGTCGGTGAGATAGTACGTGATGTCTCCATAGGACTCGCTGAATGACTTGATCTTGCTCACGACGCCCTTGATGTAGCATTCTTCGGAACTGGTCCCTTCGGGGAGTGCCGAGGCCGCAGCTACGGCCTTGCCAATGTTGTAAGGGCTCTGGGAGGTGCCGTCGCCGGAGGCAGTACCGAGGCCGTTTACAGCCAGAATCTGGGCCTTGTTGGCCTGGGTCTCATAGACCTTGCCGTTGTAAACAGTGACGGGGCCATAGATGGTAACGACATCCTTGAGCTTGAAGAGGGCGTCATCGGTGATGTCGGCCAGGCCGAAGTCCTTGGCGCGGAACACCTGGAAGGCGTCATTGTCGTCGGCCGGCTGTTCACCGTCGTCGGTGAGCCAGAAGGTGGCGTTGTGATACTGGGCCACGTCGATGCTGGAAATCTTGGAAACCAGGCCGCGGATATAGATATTGTCCGTGGGGACCTTGCCAGCCTTCATATCGGCCACCAGGTCGTTGGGCTTGTAAGGGGTTTCCAGGCTGCCCTTGATCTCTGTAGGATCGCTTTCTCCGGGCTGCGTGAAGCGCACGGAAGCGCCCTGGGCATTGGTCACGATGGAGATGATGGCCTGGCGCTTGAGGTCCTTGTTGGTCTTGTAAGTCACGGTGAGGGCCACGGGGCGCAGAGAGGCCTGGCCGCTGGACGGGGTCACCTTGATATCGGCCACCTGGTCGTCGGCACTCACGGGAGAGACCACCACGTGCCAGGGAAGGTTGGCGTTTAATTCGAAGCTGACAGAACCCGCCGCCGCATCTTCCAGCACGATAGAGGCCGTGCTGGTGGTAACCTTCGGGTCTTTCACGTCAAAAGTGGCTTCGTTGCAGGCTACGGCCAGAACGAGAGCGAGAACAGAAAAGATATTCTTGATTTTCATAAGACGCGGGATTTAGAAGATGTAACGGGCGCTGATCATCATGGACCAGGTGCTGGCCGATCCGGAAGAGCGGGAATAGGTGCTCTTGAGCGTCTCGGTTCCGCTGCGCTGGAACTGGAATTCGGGCTTGGCACCTTCCAGGTACACTTTGTCGGGGTTGGTGAGGTTCAGGGGCTTGGTATTGCCGTAACCGTCACCTGCGTTCAGACTCCAGACATTGCCCCACCAGGGATTGAGCATATTGGCGAAGTTCTGGATGTCCATGCCCAGCTGGATGGTGTGCTTGTGGTGCTTGGAACCGGTGTAGAAGTAGAAGTTTTGGGCCAGTTTCAGGTCGAACTGATGGACCCAGGGCGACACGCTGCCGTTACGCTCGGCCATCTTTCCTACATGCGTTCTCAGATAGGGATCCTGCTGGATATAGGCCCAGAAGTCCAGTTTCTGCTGTTCGGCGCTGTAGGTGACGGTTCTACCGTCGGCATCCTTATAGGTAGAGGGGACGAACTTCCAGCCGTCGTGGCCGAAGAGGTCGTCGTAGGTAGGAATGTCGATGAGGCTGTACTGGTAGGCGCCGTCGTTGTAGATGTTGTTCACGTAGTCGAAGCTGCCGCGGCTGCGGGGACCGCCGTAGTACTGCAGGGCGATGGTGGTGCCGAAGTACTTGTGGTAGTCCTTGCTCCAGGTGATGTTGGCCATAAGGCGGTGCGGCATCACGTAGTTGGGGATGCCCAGTTCCACGTTGTTGGTACCGCGCTGGGAAACGAATGCCTTCCAGGCCGATGAAACCTGGTCTCCCACGCCGTCGTTCACGCTGCGGGCGTCGGTGTAGGTATAGCTGATGCTTCCGGTGAAGCCCTTCCACAGTTTCTTGGACAGGCTGGCGGTTACCGAATAATAGTAGCCCCACAGGGCCTTGTTGTTCACGTTATGCAGCAGGAACACGTCCTTCATGTTGTTGTCGTAGTTGCCGTTGCACCAGTAAGGACGGGAGGTGATATCCTGCACGTCCTCGATGGAAACGGGATCCCGCAGGCCGATGTTGGTGATGGTGACGGGATACATTTCCTTGCTGTAGACGCCTTCCAGGGAGAAGTTCCAGCCGGCCGGAAGCTCCAGGTCCACGGCCAGGGAGGACTTCCAGCTGCGCGGATTGCGGATAGCCGGATCGATGAGCGTGAGCTGGGTGAGCGTGGCGGGCAGCTGGGGCGTATAGTTGCCGCCGTAGATGGCCTGGATAATGGCGTTGCGGTCGTTGCCGATGGCGGGGATGGGCGTAGCGCCGCCGGCCTTGAGGGCGATGGGCGTCTGGACCACGCCGGAGTTACCGGCCTGGGCTACGATCCATACGAAGGGGATGCGGCCCACGAAGATGCCGGTACCGCCGCGCAGGACCACCTTGCGGTTGCCCAGGATGTCCCAGTTGAAGCCCACGCGGGGAGAGACCGTGACCTGGGCCTTGGGAAGTTCGGCGGTATTGTACTTGCCTTCCGGGTTGGTGAAGGTGGGAGCGAAGGAAGCCGCCTCCACATTGGGATTGTAGTTGTAACCGATGGAAGGATAGAACGGATATTCCAGACGGATACCTGCGGTGACGCGGAAATTGTTGGAGAAATTGATCTGGTCCTGCAGATAGACCGAGGCTTGCTCGTACTGGAACGTGGGATATTCCTGGGACAGGGTGGCGTTGTTGCCGTGGGTAACGGCAAACTGGGTAGGGTTGTTCAGGGCCGTCTTGTTCAGGATAGCCGTGTACAGGGCCTGTTCGCTGGGGAACTCGTATACATAGGCGGCACCGCCCTGGGTCTGGTACCCGTTGGTGGTGTGGTTGTATTCGAACTGAAGGCCCAGCAGCAGGTTGTGGATGCCGGCGCTCAGGGTAAGTTCATCGGTAACCAGGGCGGTGTGAACGTCCCTCAGGTTGCCGTAAGAGAAGGTTTCGGTACCGAACACGGTATAGATGGCGCGGTCCGACTTCTCTCCTACCACAATATCGACGCCCGGGAAGTAACCTCCTTCCTGGCTGCGGGGGTCGAACTGGTGCGAATAGGTGGCACGCAGGGTGTTGTTCAGTTTACCGTCCAGGAAGCGGGAGTTGAGTTCGGCCGCCACGGAGTAGAAGTTCTGCTCCTGATAATAGCGGGCGTTCTGATAGTACATGGAGTACATGGAAGTACGGCCGCCCTTGGGGGCATAACTAGTGTCCAGGAAACCGGTAAGGGAACCGGAAGGGGTATTGGCATACTTGGACTGCGTAAGGCTGTACCGCAGGTTGAGCTTGTGGTTGCGGCCGATGTTCCAGTCCAGGCGGGCCAGGAGTTTCAGGGACGGGGATTCGGTGGAATAGCCCTTGTACAGGCCGGTGTCGTAGCCATAGGCGTTGAGCAGATAGTCGCTAAGGGCGTCCAGGACTACGGCCGAAGGACGTGCGACACCGTCGTTGCCGGTGGTGAACACTTCCTTGTCTCCGTCTCTCACCAGCGTGCCAGTTCCGTCGTCGATGTAGTTGGACAGGCGGCGGGACGGGCCGGGGGATACGCTTTTATCGGCCTCGACGTTCAGGAAGAAGAAGAGTTTGTCCTTGACGATGGGGCCGCCCACCGAGGCACCGTACATCAAGTAACGGCTGGTGTCGTAGGTGAGGGGCTTGTAGTCGGCTACGTCGGTACCGCGCATATTCTGGTTGCGGAAGAAGACGTAGGCCGTACCGGTGACCTGGTTGGAGCCGCTCTTGGTGGTGGCTGCGATGCCGCCGCCGGTGAAGCCGCTCTGGCGGACATCGTAAGGGGTGACGGAAATGGCCATCTGGTCCAGGGCGTCCAGGGAGATGGGGCTGCCGCCGGCCGGCAGGTTGGAGCCGATACCGAAGGCGTTGTTGAAGGCGGCGCCGTCCACGGTCACGTAGGACTGGCGGTAGTTACCGCCGCCGATGGAGACCTTGCTGCCGTCCACGTGGGCCTGGGGGGTCTGCTTCAGGAGGTCGTTCATACTGCGGCTGATGGAAGGCAGCGCGGCAATCTCCTTGGAAGACAGGGAGGTGATGGCGCCGGCGCGGTCGCTGCGCATATTGGAGGTGCGGCCCTCGGCGCTGACTACCACGCCTTCCAGCGTGAGGGATTCCTCGGCCAGGGTGGTGTCCAGCACCAGGTTGTCGGACAGGGCCACGGTAATGTCCGTGAACACGTTGTCGGCATAGCCCATGCAGGCCACGGTAACGGTGTAGGGACCGCCGGCCGTGATTCCGTTCAGTCTGTAATAACCCTTGGAATCGGTAACGGCATAGAACTGCGACCCGGTGGGCTGGTGAACAGCCACCACGGTGGCTCCCACCACGGGGCCGATTTCGTCGGTAACGCGTCCGCTCATAGACGACGTGGTTACCTGCGCAAAGGCGAAAGCGCTCACCAGCATACTTAAACAGGTGAGCAGTAAGCTTCTAAAAGCGTTTCTCATAGGAGTGTATCGTGTCTATTATTTACTAGTATAGTTTGGTGGCAATATGCACAAAATTACGAATTGTTTTCCACAAAAAAAAGCCCCCGCGGAATGCGGAGGCTCTGTGAGAATATTTACCGGTGGGTTTAGAAGGACCAACGGGCGCTGAGGAGCATCTGCCAGGTGGAAGCAAGGCTGTTGTAGGTCTTCCACTCAGGAGCGGTGAAGGTATATTTACCACCCGAGTATGACAGGATGCTGTTGGAACTTATCTGCTTGTAGACACCCCAGTTGCTGTTGAGCATGTTACCAAGATTCTTGATGTCAAGACCGATCTCGAGGGTGTTCTTCTTGCCGGCGATGTTGAAGTAGAACTCCTGGGCAACGCGAACGTTGATGCGGTTCAGGAAAGGAGCCACAACACCGTTACGCTCGCTATACTGGCCACGATGCTTGCTCAAGTATTTGTCGCCGGCGATGAAGGCTTCGTATTCGGCCTTGTTGCCTTCGCTGGTGAAAGGCATGGCGACGAGTTCCTCGGTGGTAGGGATGTAGATGAGCTGGGAAGCCTTACCGGCACCGCTCACATTGTTCATCAGGTAGCTGAAGCGGCTGTAGCTGTAACTACTCATGTAGCCGATGTTGTAACCCTCATAGAAGGCGCTGAGCTTGGTAGCGGCAACCTTCCCCTCCTTGATGGTGTAGGAAGCGTTGGCGATCACGCGGTTCGGGGAAACATAGTAGGCGTTGCCCAACATAGGCTCGTTCACACCGTTGATGGTCTGGATGTTACCAAATTCGGAAATCTGGTCACCACCACCGTCGGAGAGAGTCTTGGATCCACTGTAAGTGTAAGCAGCCATCAAATCGAGACCCCAGAAGAAGCTCTTGCTCAACTGAGCGGTAAGAGCGTAGTAGGTACCGTGGCCAGCATTGTTCACATTGTGTACATAGTAGCCGTTTACAGTACCGTTGGTGCTGTTCTTGATGCCTTCGGAAACCCACTTGTTACGGGCCTGAGGCTCACCGGGCAGCTGGACAGTACCTTCCTGCTTGTAACCGAGGCTAGTAGCGTATACTTCATTGAAGTTGTAGCTGAAGACACCTTCGAAGGTAGCCTTGATACCCCAAGGCAGCTGAGCGTCTACACCCAGAGAGGTCTTCCAGGCAGCGGGCATCTTCAGATCCTTGGCGATGATGGTGGCGCTGGTAGGAGCAGGAAGATCCTTCTTGGCCCAACCACCATTGGCCGCCCAGACAGCGTTGATGATGTCTGAACGATCGGCCTTGAAGGCAGGAACACCGCCGTTATTCTTGGTGATGTACTGATACTGGAGCACATTGGAGTTACCCATGGCAGACACCAGCCACACATTAGGAATACGGCCGGTGAAAATACCAGTACCTCCGCGGACAACCAGGGAACGATCTTTCAGGACATCCCAGTTGAAGCCAATACGAGGAGAAACGCTAACGGTAGTCTTGGGCAGGTCAGCGGTGCTGAGGCCGGCGAAAGAGCTGTTAGGGTTATTCTGGCCAAGGGCCTCGAACTCCTTATTCAGGTTGTTGTTCGGGTTGGCGACGATAGGCATTTCAAGACGGAGACCGGCGGTAAGCTTGAAGTACGGGGAAAGGTTGAGTTCATCCTGGACGTAAGCAGATACCTGGCTGTAGTCGAAGGTCGGATAGGTCTGAGCGGTAGGATCGTCAAGGTTGGCGTGGGTAATCATAAAGGCGGAAGCCTGAGGAGTACCGGTGTTAACATCCTTCACGAAGGACTCCCAGCTGTCATAAATATACCAGCCGGCACCACCCTGCATGAAGCCGTTCTTGGCGCGGTTCCACTCGAACTGGGCACCGGCGATTACGTTATGGATACCAGCGTTGAAGGAATATTCGTCGGTCGCGGTGACGGTATTCACATCACGGAGGTTACCGTAGGTGAAAGGATCGATACCGATGGTGGTGAGAACACCATATTTGTCGTTACCTTTCGGGAAGTCTTCGTTGGACATGATATCCACGGTCGGGAAGGTACTGCCTTCGAAAGAACGAGGCTCGTACTGGTGTGAATAAGCGACACGCAGCATGTTGTTGCCCTTACCCAGACGGGAGTTCAGTTCGGCGGCGATAGAGGTGAAGTTCTGCTCCTGATAGTAACGGGCGGCTTCGTAGAAGAGAGCGTAGTTACTCTGACGGCCGGCGGAGTTACGGTTGAAGGACACATCCTCGCCGTTAGGGCCGACGAAAGAGGAATCGTTGCCGCCCACAGGGCTCATGGATGTAGAAGGAGAAGAAGAGTAGAAGTTATGAGTGTGGCTGAAACGGACATTCAGACGGTTGTCATCATTGATGTTCCAGTCCAGGCGAGCCATAATCTTGTAGTCAGGGGTCTTGAGGTCGTAACCCTGGTAGCGGCCGGGATTGTAACCGAATTTTTCCTGAACGAAGGCAGCCATCTCATCCATCTGGGCAACAGTAGGACGGTTGGCAGACAGGTCGCCACCGTAGGCCTCGTTGGAAGATCCACGAGCCACACGGGAAGAGCCGGCAGAGGTATCGAAGGTGTACTCACCGTTCACGAAGAAGAAGAGTTTGTTCTTGATGATGGGGCCGCCGATGGTGGCACCGATGGTGTGGTTCAGGCTCTTGTCGTGTTTAACATCCTTACCGGCCGCTTTGTAACCGTTGAAGGCGTCGGAGGTGAAATAATCATACACGGAAGCGTGCCACTCGTTGGAACCGGACTTAGTCACGGCGTTGATGGCGCCACCGGTGAAACCGCTCTGACGAACATCGAAAGGAGTGACATTCACGCTGATCTGCTCAATGGCGTCCAGTGCGATAGGAGTACCACCTGCAGGGAGGTTCTGGCCGATACCGAAAGCGTTGTTGAAAGCAGCACCGTCAACGGTAACGGAGGAACCGCGGTAGTTACCACCACCCACAGCGAAACCGTTGGAGGAGGAAGAGCCCTGCGGAGTGAGAGCCATGATGTCGTTCATGCTACGGGAGATCGTAGGGATGCTGGTGATCTGTTTGGCACTGATGTTGGTAGCAGCACCATTGCGCTCACGACGGAAACGGGATTCGTCAGCGATTACAACAGCCTCGGAGAGCTGCTCGGTAGCTTCGGCCATCCAAGCGTCCAAGACGGTCTGTTCACCCAACTGCAGGGTAACATCGTTGAAAATCACACCCTGGTAACCCAAGTTGGAGATTTCGATGCTGTAGGGACCGCCGGCGCGCATACCGTTGATGAGGTAGCGGCCTTCAGTGTTGGTAACAGCACCATACGTAGTACCGGAAGGCACGTGTGTTGCAATAATAGCAGCACCAATAACAGTTTCTCCCTTGTCGTCGGTAATTTTACCGCCGAGAGAGGCAGTGGTCACCTGAGCATAGGCGACATTACTTACAATCAGCGTAGTGACTGCAAGCAGAAAAGTTTTGAAGAACTTCTTCATAAATAAAGGTAGAAATAAATATTGATAGGTTGATTTAGTTGTTTCAAACCGGGCGCAAAGGTACGAATTTTTCGCGACAAAAAAAAGACGAAACCCTAAGATTCCGTCATTTTTCTATCTTATCCTATTCTGTTACAGTTGGAAAGTTTTCTTTACCAGGTTCACACTGTCTAACAATTCCCAACCGAAGAACTGGACAATTCTCTCTTTCCCTTGAACCTTAACGGTTTTCGTATAAGGTTTGCGGCCCATGTGACCATAGGCGGCGGTGGGAGCATAGATGGGGTTCTTGAGGCCGAACTTCTTGATGATGGCGGCCGGGCGAAGGTCGAAGATCTGTGCCACCTTTTCGGCAATCTCGCCGTCGGACAGGCCGTTGTCGGCGGTGCCGTAGGTGTCCACGAACACGCTCACGGGCTGGGCCACGCCAATGGCGTAGGCCAGCTGTACCAGGCACTGCCGGGCCACGCCGGCGGCTACCAGGTTCTTGGCGATGTAGCGGGCTGCGTAGGCAGCGCTCCGGTCCACCTTGGAAGGGTCCTTGCCGGAGAAGGCGCCGCCGCCGTGGGCTCCCCTGCCTCCGTAGGTATCCACAATGATCTTTCGGCCCGTAAGACCGGTATCTCCGTGAGGACCGCCGATCACGAACTTGCCCGTGGGATTCACGTGCAGCACGTAGTCGTGGATGAGGTCTGCGGTTTCCTGGGGAAGCTCGGCCTTCAGGCGGGGAATGAGGATGTTCTCCACATCTTCCCGGATCTTGGCCTGCATGGCGGCATCCACCGTGGCCTGGCCAAACTGCTTCACGGCATCCTCGTAGCCCATCTTACCCAGGCTCTCCGGCACGAATTCGTCGTGCTGGGTGCTCAGGACAATGGTATGCACCTTTACCGGCAGGTGGGTTTCGCCGTCGTATTCAATGGTGAACTGGCTCTTGGCATCGGGACGCAGGTAGGGCATCAGTTCCAGCTCGTTGTGGCGGATATCGGCCAGGATCTGCAGGATCTTGTGGCTCAGGTACAGCGGCAGCGGCATATAGTCCTCGGTGTCGCGGCAGGCATAGCCGAACATCATGCCCTGGTCGCCGGCGCCCTGCTCTTCCTCGGTGGCACGCTCCACGCCGCGGTTGATATCGGCACTCTGCTCGTGGATGGCGCTTAGCACGCCGCAGCCACTGGCGTCAAACATATATTCGGCCTTGGTATAGCCAATCTTGCGGATGGTATCGCGCACGGTGTTCTGGATGTCCACGTAGGCTTCGGCCTTCACCTCGCCCATCACCACTACCATGCCGGTAGAGCAGAAACTCTCGCAGGCCACCTTGGCCTCCGGATCCTGCTTCAGGAATTCGTCCAGGATAGCGTCACTGATCTGGTCGGCCACTTTGTCGGGGTGTCCTTCGCTCACCGATTCGCTGGTAAATAAGTAGTTCTTAGCCATATAACAAAAAAATTAGCCCCTTGCTGATATGCGGAGGCTAAAAAACACAAAACACTGATATGAAATGTAATTTTAGCATTTTTTAACGTGGTTGCAAGCAGCCAAATCTATCCACATATTTTTTGGGGCTGCAAAGGTAGCACCTTTTTTTGAATTTGCAAAATTTAGTGTCGTTTCTTTGTAATTGGTTGATTACAAGACGTTTAGCAAATTCTCTTTAGGCTGATCGGCCTAAAGATAATTTTATAAGCATTTGATAAACAGCGTGTTAGGCCGAAGCGACGATCACCAATCCCCGCGGTCCATCTCGCGGCGGACGTCCTTTTCCTTGATGGACTGGCGTTTGTCGTATTCCTTCTTACCCTTGGCCAGGGCGATGACCAGTTTGGCGAAGCCGTTTTCGGCGATGAAGAGTTTCACGGCCACGATGGTGAGGCCTTTCTGTTTGTCGGCCTGCTGCAGGTGACGCAGTTCGCGGCGGTTCAGGAGCAGGCGGCGGTCCCGCACGGGTTCGTGCTGGCCCCAGCTGCCCCAGTGATAGAGGGCGATGTTCATGCCGCGCACAAAGAGCTCATTCCCCACGAAGAAACAATAAGCATCCTGCAGGGAGCATTTCCCTGCACGGATGCTTTTGATTTCGGTTCCCACCAGCTGGATGCCGGCGGTATAGGTTTCCAGGAACTCGTAATCGAACGAGGCCCGGCGGTTTTTGATCTGTATGGTGCTCTTTGCTTTTGGCATGGGGCTGCAAAGATACTAAAAATATGGCTGACGGAACACCCAGTTCTCGGCTTTATATGCAGCCATCTCTTCAAAAATGGGATCTCCTTCGTGAACCGTGACGGTTTTGTCCTGGAAAACTACCATGGGTTTAGTATCGGGATTGTACACTTCCCACTTGAATTTCTTCACGTCAGGCACGCCGTTGCGGGCGAAGGACACCCACACGTCGCTCATGAAATCGGCCAGTTTGTAGGCACTCCTGTCGCAGCCCACCATGAATCGGCCCAGCCAGATATTGTTGAACACGAAGGGCATTTCGGTGCAGTGATTGGTGCCGAAGGTGCCGTCCATCAGCGTAGAAGGCTTGTTGAAGATATAAAGGTACTGCTTGGTGTCGCCCATCTTGTAGCGCGAGTCGGCGTTGGCATAGACGGCCGGCAGCATGTTGTTTTCGGCAAAGTTGCAGCCGATGATGGTGGGCAGGCCGCCGGAGATTTCGGCCACGCGCTCGTCGGTGAGCTGGTAGGGAATGACTTCGCCGTCGAACACCGGGGAGAACCACATAGCCGCGCCGAAGAAGCGGTAGAAGTAGTTCTCGGGATTCTGCTCTACGATGGCATCGGTGGCCGCCTGGCACAGTTTGTCGTAAGGGACGGTCTGAATCTGGTCGATGGTTTTCTCATTGAGTCCCAGCTTCTTAACCACGGCCTTGCCCATATTGCGGGCGGTTTCCTTGTCCATAAGGCTGGTCATGGAACCGCTTTCCATAATGCCGCGATGGAACAGGCCCTTGGCCGACGGGGTTCCCAGCAAGATGTTCACCTTGCCGCCACCGCCGCTCTGGCCGAAGAGGGTCACGTTTTCGGGATCTCCGCCAAAGGCTTCGATGTTGTCGTGAACCCATTCCAGGGCTTTCACCATATCCATGACGCCGGCTACGCCAGAATATTTATACTTCTCGCCGAAGTCGGAGAGGTCCATGAATCCCAGGATGTTAAGCCGATGGTTGATGCTCACGAGCACCACGTCCTTCTTAGCCAGGTTGGTGCCGTCGTAGAAGGGAAGCTCGTTGCTGCCGCCCATGGCATAACCGCCGCCGTGGAGCCAGACCATCACGGGGCGCTTTTTCCCGTCGTTGATGCCTTTGGTCCAGACGTTCAGGTTCTGGCAGTTGTCGCTTTGAACGCCGTCGTTCCACTGATAGAGGAAGGCCTCTGTGTCGTTCCCCCAGAGGAAACGGGGCGCCTGGTGGCACTGGTTGCCGTAGTAAACGGCCGTTTGCACGCCCTCCCAGGAATCGGGATTCTGGGGTGCCTCGAAGCGGTTGGCTTTGGCATAGTCAATCCCCTTGAAGGTGTAGATGCCGTCTTCGATGTAGCCGCAAAGGGTGCCGTAGGTGGTTTCGACCAGGGCATCTTTGCTGTTGAGGATGAGGGAATGTTCCGGATACCGGGTGCCGCAGGCTGCCAGAGCAAGGACTGCCAGCGCAAGGATGAGCTGTTTTTTCATATGGGTTATTGTTGTGGTCCAACAAAAATACATAAATTTGTGCTGATGAACAAGACACAGCTCCTTCCCGACCGCCCCGGCATTCCGCCCATGGCCAAGCTCCCGGACCCCGAAACCGTGGACCCGGCCGCCCTGGCACAGGCCTACGCAAACGGCGAAATCGACCTCATCTGCGTCCTGGGTCCCACGGCCTCGGGCAAGACGAGGTACGCGGTCCGGCTGGCCACGGTCCTTGGGGGCGAGATTCTGTCGGCCGACAGCCGGCAGGTGTACAAGGGCATGGACATTGGCACGGGAAAGGACCTGGCCGAGTACGGCAGCATCCCCTATCACCTGATTGACATCGCCCCGGCAGGCGCCAAGTTCAACATCTACCAGTATCAGGCCGCCTTCGCCGAGGCCTATGCCGATGTCCGCCGCCGCGGGGCCGTCCCTATCCTCTGCGGAGGCTCGGGCCTTTGGATCGAGAGCGTCACCCGCGCATACAAATTCGAGAAGGGAAACGGGGTATCGGCCGATGCCCTCCCGCAGCACGTATATTATATAGGAACCCTGGTCACCCGCGAGGAACGCGTGGCGCGCATAGACAGGCGGCTGGAAGAGCGCCTGCAGGAAGGCCTGGTGGAAGAAATCCGGGGCCTGCTGGACAGCGGCATCCCGGCCGAAGACCTTATCTATTATGGACTTGAATATAAGTACGTTACGCAGTACGTGCTGGGCCAGTTGTCCTACGACGACATGGTCATCGCCCTGGGCAACGCCATCCATCAGTTTGCCAAGCGCCAGATGACCTGGTTCCGCGGCATGGAGCGCGATGGCGTCCGCATCCACTGGACGCTCGCTTCGGCCTAATACGTTGTATATCAACCGTTTCCAGATTTCTCTTTAGGCTGATCAGCCTAAAGAGAATTTTTTAAATGGCTCTGAATCAGGCGTTTAGCACAGAACGACGCTAGTCCATGGATTGCTCGGTGCTCACGGCCAGGTACAGCATGCGCACATACTCGTCGGGAGAGACCGAGGCGAAGAAATAGTTCACAGGATCCTGGGGGACGCCGTTGCGCAAGACCTCGAAATGCAGGTGCGGAGCCGGAAGGGTGGGAGAAATGCCGACGGTGCCGATCTGCTGGTCCCGTTTGACGCGACGGCCGCGGAGAACCAGGATGTCGCCCATCAGGCAATACCTCGTAATGAAGCCGTTTCCGTGATCGATTTCCACAATGTTGCCCAGGCCCTTGCGGGAGCGGATTACCTGGGAGACCAGGCCGTCGGCCACGGCGTAGACGGGGGCGCCCTGCGGGGCCACCAGATCCAGGCCGTCATGCTGGACCTGCAGCTGGTACACCGGATTGAACTTCATGCCCACGGAGGCTCCGGTCTGCACATAGGACATGTCGTGCAGCGGCAGGGACAGCGGCGGAACACTGTCCCGCTTGTTGGTCATAATGCGGAACACTTCCTCGAAGTTGGCGTCCACGCTGCCGGCCATGAGCATCAGCGTGCCCGAAGTGGACGCCGCGGTGCTCACGTAGAAGCTCTCCGACAGGGAATCGGCAATGGTGATGAGGTTGGCCGGCGAAACAGGGTCGGCCGATGGTACCGAGGTCTTGAACAGACCCTCGTAGATGACCTGGTCCTTTTCCTCCAGGCCGGCCACTACGTCGGCGATGAGCCTTTCCTTCTCCAGCATCTTGGCATAGCGCTGGCGGTAGAGGCGGTTTTCTCGAAGCAACTGGCGCTCCTGGTCCGTAGAGAAGAAGAGGGCGAACAGTACGTACAGCACGATGGCGAAAGACACCGTGGCCACCAGGTAGCGAAGCGCTCCTGCCAGGATTCTGCGGACAAGGGACGGTTTCTTCTTGGGCATTACTGTTCGGGTTTACGGACCATCGTGAAATAATCTTCGGGAGAAATCTCCATATCCAGATACAGGGCCGGATTCTGGTACTCCTTACGATACATAATCTCATAGTGCAGGTGGGGACCCGACGAACGGCCGGTATTGCCGGTGGCGCCGATGCAGTCCCCGCGCTTGAGCTGCTGCCCCAGGGAAACGTCGATGCGCGACATGTGGGCATAGCGGGTTTTATAGCCGAAGCCGTGGTCTACCTCTACGTGGAAGCCATAACCCTGCCTGCGCTCGGTGGAAACCTTGGTAACCACACCGTCTCCGGTAACGTAGATGGGGTTGCCGGGCTTACAGGCGAAGTCCATGCCGGTATGACGCTTGCTGGCGCCGGTGAAAGGGTCTGAACGATAGCCGAAGCCGCTGGAAAGACGGTAGGTGGAACGGTCTGTATTGATGGGCGGGATGGCGGGGATGTGGGCCGCCATGTCACCGGCATTCTGCTGCAGGTGAGCCACTTCGTCAAAGGATTTGGACTGGATGAAGAGGCGCTTTTCCAAGACGTCCAGACGCCGGGTTACGTCCAGCAGGGACGTACCCTGAAGGTCTTCGTAACGGTTTTCTCCCCCGAAGCCGGCCTGCCGTACCGTTTGCGGAATTTCATCCATACCGTACACGGAACGGTAGATGCGGTCGTCGCGGATTTCCAGCCGGGAGATGAGATCTTCGTACTTGTCCAGCTGCTGGCTCATCTGGTCTATGCGGGTTTTCCATTCTGTGTTCTGGAAACGCAGGATAGCGGTTTTGGGCGGATTGATGCCCAGGACCGAGGCGCACAGCCACATGTACAGCACAAAGAGAACCAGACCGGAAACACCTACCACAGGAAGGCTCCACCACTCCTTTTTGGGTCCTTCCTGCAATTCGAACGTCAGGGTTTCCGGGTCCAGAATGTATTTGGGTTCTTCTTTCTTTGACACAGTTTACAAAGGTAACAATTTTTTCATTAAGGGAAATCGGGGAAAAATGCTTAAATTTGCAGGCTATAATTATATAATGTATATGACTTCCAAAGAGATTCGCCAGAAATATCTGGATTTCTTCGCCTCCAAGGGCCACACTATCGTACCTTCGGCCCCTATGGTTATCAAGAACGACCCTACGCTCATGTTCACCAATGCGGGCATGAACCAGTTCAAAGATATCTTCCTGGGCAACAGCGCCCCCAAGTTCCCCCGTGCAGCCGACAGCCAGAAGTGTCTGCGCGTCAGCGGCAAGCATAACGACCTGGAAGCGGTGGGCCACGACGGCCGTCACCACACCATGTTCGAGATGCTGGGCAACTGGAGCTTTGGCGATTACTTCAAAACCGAAGCCATCGACTGGGCCTGGGAGCTGCTCACAGAGGTGTACAAGATAGACAAGACCAAACTCTATGCCACGGTGTTCGAAGGCAGCGAGGAAGACGGCACCCTCCTGGATACCGAGGCCCAGAAAGCCTGGCTCAAGCACCTCCCCGAGGATCACGTGCTCACCGGAAACAAGCACGACAACTTCTGGGAAATGGGAGATACCGGCCCCTGCGGCCCCTGCAGCGAGATCCATATCGACCTTCGCAGCGACGAAGAGATTGCCAAGGTTCCCGGCCGCGAGCTGGTGAACATGGACAATGACGAGGTCATCGAAATCTGGAACCTGGTGTTCATGCAGTACGAGCGCAAGGCCGACGGTCACCTGGAGCTGCTCCCTGCCAAGAGCATCGACACCGGTATGGGCTTCGAGCGCCTGTGCATGATTCTCCAGAACAAGAAGAGCAACTACGAGACCGACGTCTTCTCCGGCCTCATCGGCCAGGTAGAGAACTTCTCCGGTCATAAATATGCCGAAGGCGGCAACGTGGAAGTGGCTATGCGCGTAATCGCCGACCACATCCGTGCCATCGCCTTCTCCATCGCCGACGGCCAGCTGCCCTCCAACGTGAAGGCCGGCTACGTCATCCGCCGCATCCTGCGCCGCGCCGTGCGCTACGGCTACACCTTCCTGGGCTTCTCCGAGCCCTTCCTGTGCCGCCTCATCCCCCAGCTGGTGGCCGATATGGGTGAAGCCTATCCCGAACTCAAAGCCCAGCAGCAGCTCATCTCCAGCGTCATCAAGGAGGAAGAAAACGCCTTCCTGCGCACGCTGGACCGCGGTATCCGCATGCTGGAAGACAATATGGCCAAGAACGCCGCCACCAAGCAGGTGGCCGGAACCGACGCTTTCGTACTGTACGACACCTACGGTTTCCCCATCGACCTGACGGAACTGATCGCCGCCGAAAAAGGCTACACCGTGGACATCAAGGGCTTCAACGTAGAGCTGGAGAAGCAGAAGGAGCGTGCCCGCAACGCCACCGCCAACGAGTTCGGCGACTGGATGGTCTTCAAGGAGGCCGATGTCGTCTTCGAGGGCTACGACACCCTGCGCGTCAAGGGCGCCCACCTGCTGAAACAGCGTACCGTAAAGCAGAAGAACAAGGAATACTTCCAGCTGGTCTTCGACCGCACCCCTTTCTATGCCGAAATGGGCGGCCAGGTAGGTGATACCGGCTTCATCGAGGGCGAGAACGGCGAACGCATCCAGATCCTGAACACCGTGAAGGAGAACAACCTCACCATTCACCTGGCCGAGCGTCTTCCTTCCCTGAGCACCCAGAGCTTCTATCTGGTCGTAGACAACGTACGCCGTCGTCACATCCAGAACAACCATAGCTGCACCCACCTGCTGCACCAGGCCCTGCGCGTGGTGCTGGGCCCCCACGTAGAGCAGAAGGGTTCCTTCGTAGGTCCCGACTACTTCCGCTTCGACTTCTCCCACTTCCAGAAGTTGACGGACGAAGAACTGCGCACCGTGGAAATCCGCGTGAACCAGCTCATCCGCTCCGACTTCCCGCTCGTCGAAAAGCGTGACGCCACCATGGAGGAAGCCCGCCAGATGGGCGCCATGGCCCTGTTCGGAGAGAAATACGGCGATGTCGTGCGCGTGGTGCGTTTCGGAGACTCCGTAGAGCTTTGCGGCGGTACCCACACGCCCTCCACAGGAACCATCGGCCTGTTCAAGATTGTGTCCGAAGGAGCCGTGGCCGCCGGTGTACGCCGTATCGAGGCCGTGACGGGCGCCAAGGCCGTGGAAACTGTCCACGCCATGGAAGACGTCCTGAAAAACCTCAAGAACCTGATGAACAACGTGCCGGACCTGCAGGCTGCCGTAGAGAAAATGGTGGCCGAGAACGCCGACGCCCGCAAGCAGCTGGAGGCCGTGGCCAACGAGAAGGCCGCTGCCCTGGCCGAGAAACTCATGGGCCAGGCCGAAGAAGTGAACGGCATCAAGCTGGTGCGCTTTGACAACTCCATGGATCCGGCCATCGTACGCAACGTGGCCCTGGTTTTGCAGAAGAAGGTCCAGAATTTCGTGCTCGCAGGCGCCTTCGCCTTCGACGACAAGCCCAACCTGGTGCTCCTGTACTCCAACGATTTGGTAGCCAAGGGCAAGAACGCCGGCAAGGACATCCGCGAGGCCGCCAAGTTCATCCAGGGCGGCGGCGGCGGTCAGCCCGGTCTGGCCACGGCCGGCGGCCGCAACCTGGAAGGCCTGAAAGAAGCGCTCGATAAACTTGTAGAAATCGCAACTGCATAGGTTTGAAGAAACTAGACCAGTTTTTGTTGAAATCGTTCGTAGGACCGTTCATCGCGATCCTGGCGATTGTCACATTCATCCTGGTCATGCAGTTCCTGTGGCTGTACATCGACGAACTAGTAGGTAAGGGCCTGGAATTCAAGGTTATCCTGGAATTCCTCATGTGGGGCAGTTGCCAAACGCTGCCCATGGCCATTCCGCTGGCTACGCTGCTCAGCGCCATGATGACGCTGGGAGACATGGGCGAGAAATTCGAGCTCACGGCCATGAAAGCCGCCGGCATCTCCCTGGCCCGCGTGCTGGTGCCCATGACCATCGTCACCCTGCTGGTCTGCGTGGGGGCTTTCTACGTGGGAGACCGCCTGGTCCCCTACTCCATCAACCAGATCTACACCATGCGAGACGACATCGGCCGCACCAAGAGTGAGATCAAAATCCCCACGGGAACCTTCTACAACGGCATCGACGGGTATATCCTGCGCGTAGAGCGCCGCGACAAGAAGACGGGCATGATGTACAACATCCAGGTGTACGACCACTCGGCCGGCAAGGGTAACACCCGCCTTACGGTGGCCGACAGCGGCATCATCCGCATGTCCAAGGCCAAGGACTACCTTACTTTCCAGCTGTTCGACGGCATGAATTACCAGGAAGAGAACCGGCGCAAATACCGCGACACTTCCCTGGCCCTGCAGCGCATCAAGTTCCACAGCCAGGAAATGGTGATCCAGCTGGAAAACTACGCCTATCACCAGTCCGACAGCGCCCGTTACGGAGAGCAGGTGCGTTCCATGAACCTGAAGGCCCTGCACCACGGACAGGATTCCCTGCGAAACCTGGTTCATAAAGGGACCCTCAAGCACGTAAACGAATTCAGCGGCCAGCACTTCATCGGCTACAACAACCAGCTGGATACCAACTGGAGGGACAAAGCCAAATCCCTGCTGCCGGCCCCGACCGATGACCGCTGGAAGGGCAAGGTGGAAAAGAGACGGGGCTATGATGCAGCCGCTTCCAGTGCCCGTCAGTACGAGAGCCTGGCCCGCGGACAAACCATGGAGTCCTACGACTACACGCGTCTGATTTACCGCACCGACGTGGAAATCTGGAAGAAGTACGCCCAGGCACTGGCCTGCCTGCTGCTGTTCTTCATCGGCGCGCCTGTAGGGGCCATCCTCAAAAAGGGCGGCCTGGGAGCACCGGCGGTGATTTCCATGCTCTTCTTCGTGCTGTATTGGGTCATCGACATCACCGGCGAGCGCCTGGCCAACAACGGTGCGGCATCGGCCTTCATCGGCAAGTTCGTATCGGCCTTTATCCTGGGGCCGATAGGCGCCTTCCTCACCGTCAAGGCGGTGAAGGACTCCAGCCTCTTCAACCTGGACGGCGGCAAAATCTGGTTCCGCAAAATCAAGAGCAAATTCTTCCGTATGTTCCGCAAAACACGCATTGTCTATATGGGCACGCCCGAATTCTCGGTGGGCCCGCTGGATGCCCTCATGAAGAGCGGTTTCAAGGTGGTGGGCGTGGTCACCGTGCCCGACAAACCTTCCGGCCGCGGTCTCAAGATGAACGAGAGCGCCGTGAAAAAATACGCTGTAGCCAACGGCCTGCCGCTGCTGCAGCCCGAAAAGCTCAAGGACGAGGCCTTCCTGAAGGACCTCGCCGCCTGGAAGGCCGACCTCTTTGTGGTGGTGGGCTTCCGTATGCTCCCCGAGGTTGTCTGGAGCATGCCCAAACTGGGCACCTTTAACCTGCACGCCGCCCTGCTGCCGCAGTACCGCGGCGCCGCCCCCATCAACTGGGCCGTGATCAACGGAGAGAACATCACGGGCGTCACTACGTTCATGATTGACAAGAAGATTGACACGGGCGGCATCATCCTGCGCTCCGAGTGCCACATCGAACCCACCGATACCGCCGAAGACGTCCACGACAAACTCATGGAACTGGGATCTTCCCTGGTCCTGGAAACCGTGGAAGGCCTGGTACAGCACAATGTGGAACTGCGTGTTCAGCGCAGCTTCATCCAGGGTTCTGAACTCCTGAAACCCGCCCCCAAGCTTACCCGGGAACTCCAGCACATTGACTGGAACGACACCACCCGCCATATCTACAACCTCATCCGAGGCCTGTCTCCGTTCCCCGGCGCCTTCACCGAACTGGTCCCCGAGGCCGGTGGGGAGCCCCAGCAACTGAAAGTGTTCTTCGGCGAGATGCGCATGGATCTGCACGGCGAACCCGGAACTGTCCTGAGCGACGGCAAGACGTATTTCGCCGTTGCCACCCAGGACGGCGCCATCGCCATCACCGACCTGCAACTGGCCGGCAAGAAGCGCATGGACGTGAAATCCTTCCTGCTGGGCTTCCGCAATCCTACCGCTTATACCACCACTCCCGGTACTTCCAAGGCCGAAATCGCCAAGGCCGCCCCGAAGGAAGATGAATAGCATTATCATATTAGGTAACGGAGCATTCCCCAAGGAACCGTATCCGCTGTATCTGCTGGATAACGCCGAGGGGGTTGTCGTCTGCGACGGTGCCATGGAAAAATGGCTGGTGCACGATGCTTCAGCCTGCCCGCTGGCCATTATTGGAGACCTGGATTCCCTGTCCCAGGAATTGAAGGAAAGGTTTGCCGATATCCTGGTGCACGAATCCGAGCAGGACGACAACGACCAGACCAAGGCCCTGCGCTGGGTGCTGACGAATCACCCGGAGGTTTCCGAAATTGTGTTCCTGGGGGCTACCGGCCTTCGCGACGACCATACCATCGGCAATCTGGGACTTCTGATGGACTATCCCCGGCAGTTCGACCTGGGAGAGCGCAAGCTGTCCATGGTCTCGGACTTCGGCACCGCCTTTCCCGTCACCGACAGCTGCGACCTGCATCTTGGCGAAGGCCGCCGCATTTCCCTCTTTTCGGCCGATAACACCTTACGGATCTGTTCCGAAGGCCTTCAGTGGCCCACGGACGGCGTCGTCTTCGATGCCTGGTGGAAAGCCACCCTCAACCGGACATCGGCCCCCATCGTCTCGCTGCATTTCTCGCACCCTTCCCTGGCGCTGGTGATCGTGGACTAGACCCCGTTTTTGCTAATTCATTCATTATCAGCCGATAATAAAATCTCCTCCGGTCGTTTTCGCCCGGAGGAGATTTCATAAAATACTGATAATTAGGCATTTAATAAAAACGGCGCAACAGAGTGGTGGCGGCCCGGCGGCGGGGGAGCGCCCCCCGCCTACTTCGCGGCCTCGGCCAGGATATTCTCTAACTGTTCACGGTCCATATTGCCTTCGAGGCAGATGTAGGTGAACTCTTCGGCTTCCTTGCTGGTGAGGATGACGGAGGAGATGGTGTTTCCGTTGCCAAACGAGTACAGGCGGGTGATTTCGCCGTCTTCCTTGGCCTCGAAGAGCAGTTCGCACTTGCGGTTGTCCACCACGCGCTTGACTTCGGCGTAGAGTTTTTCAATCACGGCGGGTTCGTCGGCGGTGAGTAGGTAGAAGCCGCTCAGACTCTTGATGATGGGCGTGAGATTCACGCTTTCTCCGTTCTTGCTTTCCATGTCAAGGTCGGGAATCTTCCCAATCATACGGAACATGGCGGGCGAGACATAGACGGCGCTCACTCCATCCAGGTCGGAGTACTTGTTGTACAGTTCCTTGCCGCTCTGGGCAAAGGCGGTGACGGCCAGCAGAAGGGCAGTCAATATGGTGTAGAACTTTTTCATTTCCAATAGATTACTTTATCCAGTTCACTCTCTTTTTGGTTCAGGATATCGGCGCTTTGGGAGACGGTCTTGCCCATACGGGTAAAGGCCTGTTCCACGGCGGCGTATGCAAGGTAGGGATCCGAGAAGGTATCTTCCGGCTCGGGGGTGTGCAGCAAAGCGGTGAGGCCGATGCCGGCGACGACGGCGACGGAAGCGGCGGCGCTCCAGACGATGGCGGTGCGACGGCGGGGCAGGCGGACCTCCAGGTCCTCGGGAACGGGAATGCTTTCATCGGCCCCGATGCGGTCCCAATCAGCCATGTTCAGTTTTTCTATGTCTTGGATGCTTTTCATAAGCTTTGCTTGATTCGTTTGCGGGCCAGGCTCACCTGGACCCTGATGTTTAGTGGCGAAAGGCCGGTTTTTTGGGCGATCTCTTCGTAGGAAAGACCTTCGAACACCCGGAGCATCAGCAGCTTTCTCTGCGTTGCGGGCAGCAGGCCGATGGCCTTCCGCACCTGCTGCAGCTCTTCCCGGCTTTGGAGGGTTTCGTCGGCCGGAGGCTCCAGGGCGAGCGCCTCGTCGGGCGGTTCCGTGGGCCTGGCGCGTCGGATGCGGTCGATGCACAGGTTCTTCAGCAGCATCGTCCCGTAGGCCGACGGATTCTGCACCATCTCCAAATGGTCGCGCAGGTTCCACAGTTTCAGGTAGAGGTCCTGCACCGCATCTTTGGCATCGGCCTCGCTTTCCAAAATGTAGAAGGCGATGCGGTAGAACCGGGCCTGAAGAGGCATCCAGACGGTATGGAACGCGCGTTCAGTCATCAGTTGGCCAATTCCATAAGCTTGTCAATGCCAATCTTTCCCTTTACGACGATGAGCGTCCCGTCGGGATCGAAGAGGATGCAGTCGCGCACCGTCTGGCCGTCATCGACCCCGTAGATGGAGAGGCGGCTGTCGCTGTCCTTGGTTTCCAGGATCAGTTCCATGCCGTTCAAGAGACGCTGCAACTTGGAGATGAAGCGGGCCTTGACATCGGCCTGGGCATCTTCGAAATCCAGGATGGTAAGCCGGCGGATCTTTTCGAAAGCCCCCAGCGCCGCCCGGTCTTCTGCGTCCAGGTCTTTGTCGCTAAGGATGATTCCCTTCATGAGCGTCATTCCTAGCGGGCCAATGGAGACATGGTCAAAGCCATCGTGGTGCTTGTATTCGTTCATGAGAGTCTGCACTTTGGCAGGAGCACCGGCCCATAACATCGTGCCGGTCAATAAAATGGTAAGTGTAACTAACAGTTTTTTCATTTTCAATCTTCAAGCGCTTGCATACAAAAGACGCACCCACCCGCAAAACGTTAAAAGGAATTTTCGCTTTTGCGTAAATCGCTGATAACCAGAACTATATAAAATTCTCTTTAGGCCAATCAGCCTAAAGAGAAATCACACAAGTTGCTAAGAATCATTGATTTAGCTAGCGAGCGAAGTTGCGGGAGGCGAAGGGCAGGGCGGTGTAGAGGGCCGTGTGCCAGTACTCCCAGGTGTGGCCGCCGTCGCGCACGCGCAGCTGGCCGGGGATGCCCGCCGCTTTCATCTTGAAGTGCAGGTCTACGGACAGCTGCAGCAGGAAATCGTCGTCGCCGCAGTCCAGGAACCATTTTACGGTTTTAAGCTGGCCGATGGTAGCGGCATCGGCGTTGGCCACAAAGTCCAGGGCCGAATGGTCCCGCACCGAATTGTCGGTGATGACCAGCTTGCTGCCGGGTTTGTCGGTGCCGCGGACCTCACGGTGCTTGTTGTCCAGCCAGGCGCTCATTCCGTAGGCGCTGGAGAAGAGGTCCGGGTGACGCTGGGCATATACCACGGAACCGCCGCCGCCCATGGACAGACCCATGATGGCGCGCTGTCCCTTGCTGCCGCCGCAGTGATATTTCTTTTCTACGGCCGGCAGGAATTCCTGGAAGAAGAAGTCTTCGTAGGGCCAGTCCTTCACGTTGAAATAGCCGTTCTGGTAGCCGTGGACGTCGGAGTTGCCGGCGTTGGGCATCACAATAACCACGGGCACAACCTCTCCGCTGGCAATGAGCAGGTCGGCCACGTCTTTCATGCGGCCGGTGCCAGCCCAGTTGCTATAATCGCCGTACAGGCCATGCAGCAGATAGATGACCGGATAGCTCTCCGAGTCCTTGTACCCGGCCGGCAGGTAAACGTTATACTTCTGTTCGCAGCCCAGCTTGGCGCTGTTCACGCTGTCGGTGACTATTTTGCTCTGGGCCGATGCCGAAAGTGCGAGGGCCAGTGCAAGGAAAAGCAGGATGGTTCTTTTCATGGGTTAGGGATGGACAAGGGTGCCGACTTTCTCTCCGGCGAGGAGTTTGGTGAGGTTGCCTGTGGCGTTCATGTCAAAGACGATGATGGGCATTTTGCCGTCGCTGCAAAGGGCGTAGGCCGTCTGGTCCATCACCTTCAGGTGCTTGGAGATGGCTTCGTCGAAGGAAAGTTCGTCGTACTTGACGGCCGACGGATCCTTTTCGGGGTCGGCGGTATAGACGCCGTCCACGCGCGTGCCCGTGAGGAGGGCATCGGCGCCGATTTCCAGCGCGCGCAGGGCAGCGCCGCTGTCGGTGGTGAAGAAGGGATTGCCGGTGCCGCCGGCGATGAGGACCACGCCGCCGCGTTCGAGGACCTTCACGGCTTCGTCACGCATATAGTACTTGGCGTGCGGTTCCATGGGGGTAGAGGTGAATACCACGGATTCGATGCCTTCGGCCTTGATGAACATGCTCAGGGCCAGCGAATTAATAACGGTGGCCAGCATACCCATCTTGTCTCCGTCCACGCGGTCGAAGCCCTTGCCGACGCCTTGCAGGCCGCGGAAAATGTTACCGCCGCCGTTCACAATGGCAATCTGCAGCCCGGCCTTGGCCGCCGCTGCAATTTCCTTGGCATATTTTTCCAACCATTCGGTATCCAGGCCCTTTCCGGCAGGACCGCCCAGGCTTTCGCCGCTGAGTTTGAGTAAAACGCGTTTGTACATGAAAAATCGTGGTTAAATATTATAACAAAAGTATCGAAAAATTGGGGAACTTCCAAGAAAGATTCCTATATTTGCATACTTGAATAAAAACCTGACTTATCAATAATGGCTAATTTTTTAACCTCTTCTATCGGTAAGAAGTTCATCCAGAGCGTCAGCGGCGCTTTCCTCATCGTCTTCTTGCTCCTGCACGGAACCATCAATTTCTTCTCTGTCCTGGACTCCCTCCACGGCAACTTCGGCAAGGTGGCCAACGACGCCTTCCCTTACACCCACGGAGACGGCTGGTTCCAGCTGGGCTGCGACTTTATGTCCTCGCCCTTCATCAAGATCATGGTTCCCGTCCTGGCCCTGGGCTTCATCGTCCACATCGTTTACGGTATCTGGCTCAGCTACGAGAACGTAAAGAAGCGTGGCGGTTTCAAGCGCTACGAGGTATCCTCCAAGGCTAAGAACGACAGCTGGAGCGCCAAGAACATGGCCGTCCTGGGCATCATCATCCTGGGTCTCCTGGGCTTCCACCTCACTCACTTCTGGGCCAAGATGCAGCTGCAGGAATTCATGGGAGCCGAGGCAGAGAATCCTTACTATCTGCTCATCGCCACCTTCCGCAACCCCGCTGTGGTAGCCGGTTACATCGTATGGTTCATCGCCCTGTTCCTGCACCTGGAGCATGGTTTCTGGAGCATGTTCCAGACCATCGGCTGGAATAACAAGAAGTGGCTCAAGCGCCTGAAAGTCATCGGCATCGTCGTGGCCGCCCTCATCGTGCTGCTCTTCGTTGCCACGGCTTGCAACGCCTATATCGAGGCCCACTACGTAACCGCTTCGGCCCAGTGGACTGCCCCCTTCCTTGCAAGTTTTTAAAATTTTTCTTGCAATTCTAATTTCTATTGCACATCTTTGCATCGAAATGAGAAAGAACAACAATAACTGGTGGCGCACTTACAGCTTAACCCTGTAAGTCGCTTCGCCGTAGTTATAAGTATAGAATAGGCCTGCTGACTTACAGCAGGCCTTTTTTGTGAAATATTATTTGAAATTAACATAAAACACAAAACAAAATGAAACAGAAAAAGTACATCCTCCCGGACAGTGAGATTCCTACCCATTACTTTAACATTCAGGCCATCATGCCCAACAAGCCGCTGCCTTTCCTGCACCCGGCTACCAGGCAGCCCCTGAAGCCCGAAGATCTGTATCCCATTTTCTGCAAGGCCTGCGCCGACCAGGAACTGAACCAGACCGACGAATGGATCCCCATCCCCGAGGAAGTACGTCAGCAGTACGCTGCCTACCGTTGCACCCCGCTGGTGCGCGCCTATGAACTGGAGGCTGCCCTGGGCACCCCGGCCCACATCTACTTCAAGAACGAGAGCGTATCTCCCGCTGGCAGCCACAAGCTGAACAGCGCCATCGCCCAGGCCTATTACGCCAAGGAGCAGGGTGTGACTAACCTGACCACCGAAACCGGTGCCGGCCAGTGGGGTGGTGCCCTGAGCTATGCCACCAAGAAGTTCGGCATTGACTGCGCTGTCTATATGGTAAAGGTGAGCTACGAACAGAAGCCTTTCCGCCGCTCCATCATGCAGGCCTTCGGCGCCACCGTTACGCCTTCCCCTTCCATGAGTACCCGTGCCGGTAAGGACATCATCACCCGCAACCCCAACGACCAGGGTTCCCTGGGCTGCGCCATCTCCGAGGCTATCGAGCTGGCCGTGAGCACCCCTAACTGCAAATACGCCCTGGGTTCCGTGCTCAACCACGTTTGCCTGCACCAGACGGTCATCGGCCTGGAAGCCGAGAAACAGATGGCCATGACCGGCGAGTATCCCGACATCGTGATCGCCTGCTTCGGCGGCGGCTCCAACTTCTGCGGCCTGGCCCTGCCCTTCATGCGCCACAACATCCAGGAAGGCAAAAAGACCCGCTTCATTGCAGCCGAGCCTTATTCCTGCCCCAAGCTCACCAAGGGTAAGTTCGAGTACGACTTCGGCGACGAGTCCGGTATGACTCCGCTCCTCCCGATGTTCACCCTGGGTCACTCCTTCAAGCCTGCCGCCATCCACGCCGGTGGTCTGCGCTACCACGGTGCCGGCGTTATCCTGTCCCAGCTCATGAAGGACGGTTATATGGAGGCTGTGGATATCGAGCAGCTGGATTCCTTCAACGCCGGAGTCCTCTTCGCCCGCACCGAAGGTATCATCCCCGCTCCGGAAAGCTGCCACGCCATTGCCGCCACCATCCAGGAGGCCCTCAAGTGCAAGGAAACCGGCGAGCAGAAGACCATCCTCTTCAACCTCTCCGGCCACGGTTTCGTAGACATGAGCGCCTACGACCAGTACTTCTCCGGCGAAATGCAGAACTACCACGTCTCCGACGAAGACCTGTCCAAGTTCATCGCCAGCGCCGACGCCCTGAACAAATAGCCGTTTTTGCTAACGGTTTGATTAGTAGTGTATTATTCAATCTCCTCCGGGCGTTTCTGCCCGGAGGAGATTTCGTTATCGGATGATAATGAGAGAATTAGCGAAAACGGGTCGATGGTACATTCGTACCAGACTAGCGCACAACCGTGTAGGGAATGTGTAGATACCGGAAGATTTGCTCATCCATGACGTCGGTGTGCTTCCGCAGGATGGCATACAGTTCCTGCTTCCGTTTCTTGTCCAGGGACAGGAACTCGTGAATGTCTTTAAAGCCACAGTACTTCATCAGGATCCGGGTCATCTGGGCGTAAGGCTTGTCTGTGCGGCCAAGGAAAACCTCGTTGAGGTCATACTCGCTTCCTGTGTTGGAATGAATCGCCCTCATCATGTCCGGGTAGGAGTCAAACAGCCGGATGGCAGCCTTGTAGTCAATGACATTGTAGGTTGAGATGATGAAATCTGTGAACTGGTCCACTTCGAAGGGTGTCAGATCCTTAGAAAGACGCTTCAGCAGTGCATAGTTCATCGGCCTGCCTGCCTTGAACTGCGCCGTCACCACCTTCACGGCAGTCCTCAGCGCTTTGGACGAACGGCGAATGATGATCTCCCGGGAAAAGGGATACTTGACGAAGGCATAGGCAAGATAGTTCCACCGGTAATCCTCGGCCAGCCTGACAAGTTGCCTTTCCACGGCATTGTTGGCTACGTAGATCACATTGGTCCTTGCTGCCTTGGCACTTTTCTTGGGCGCACTGCCGAAGGGCGTCTTGAAAACGGGGCCTGCAGTTCCACAAAACTCGTTATACATTTTGGCAAAACGGCTGTTGAGTTCCTTCTTGAAGCCGACAAGGTCCTCCCTGGTTTTAGCCACAACGGAATCATGAACATGGTCCGGCATCTGGCACAAAGCCAGCACCTGAATGACGTACTTTCTGGCCAGAACGCAGTAGAGTGTAAAAAAGACAAGGTGGTCCATGCGCGAATAAAACAGAACGCCCCAGTCGGCAGACGGCTGGTAACAATGGTTCAGGATCCCGCTATTAAACTTCCTTATCTTCATATTACGAAGGTCGGAAGCTTCCGGAACAAATACAAACTATAAACGTTTAATTTTGACCGTTTTCGTTAAATCGCTATATATCAACAGATTGCAGAATTTCCTCTAGGAAAATTTTTCCGGAGGAGATTTTACAATTCGCTATCAGTCAACCATTTAGCAAAAACGGCATTCAGCAACCACGGGCCGAGGGGTGCGGGTCGATGGTGCCAAGAGGGCCGAGAGAGGGCCCCGGGCCAAGGGTGCGGGCCGAGGTGGCCGCTGAATAGCGGTTACACCGGTCGGGTTTTGTCGAAGAGCCAGGCGGCGACTTCGGCAGGGAGGCGGGGCGAGAGGACGTCGTAGACGCGGGCGTTGTAGGCGTTGAGCCAGGCCCGTTCGTCGGGGGTCAGGAGCGAGACCTCGAGGCAGGAAGTGTCGAAGTGGCAGAGGGTGAGGGTTTCGAAGCCCAGGAAGGAGCCGAACTCGTTGTCGCCCACCGGACGCACCAGGACGAGGTTTTCGTGACGCACGCCGTGCATCCCCTCGCGGTAGATTCCGGGTTCGTCGGACAGGATCATACCGGGCTCGATGGGGTGGGAATTGAAATTTTGCCGGACATCCAACGGGGTCTCGTGCACATTAAGGAAAAAGCCCACCCCGTGGCCGGTGGCGTGGCCGAAGTTGCGCTTGGCGCGCCACAGCGGTTCACGGGCCAGAATGTCTATATGGCATCCGGCAGTACCACGCAGGAACAGGGCCATTGCAAAGTCGATATGACCCTTCAGGACCAGGGTATAGTCTTCGCGCTCCAGGGCGGTGCAGGGGCCCAGGGGAACGGTGCGGGTAATGTCGGTGGTGCCGAAGAGATACTGCCCGCCGGAATCCACCAGGTACAGTCCGTGGGCTTCCAGCAGCGCAGAGCCTTCCCGGGGAATGATATAGTGCGGCAGGGCGGCGCTGGGACCATAGGCCGAAATGGTCTCGAAACTGTCTCCCCGGTAGCCGGGGATGGCGGCACGAAGGCGGCCCAGCTCGCAGGCGGCTTCCCACTCGTTCACGTTGCCGGCGTTACGGGACAGCCAGTACAGGAACTGCTCCATCACCAGGCCGTCTTCCAGATGCGCTTCCCGCATTCCTTCTATTTCGACCGGATTCTTCACCGCTTTCCACGAGGCGATGGGAGAAACGGTTTCCAGGATCCGGGGGACGCTTTCTCCGGCATCAATGGCGCAGCGCAGGGAATCGTTCAGGGTATCCGGATCCAGGCAGATGCAGTCTATCCCGTTCTGCTGAAGGGAAGACAGGGCAAATTCCACTTCGTCGTAATCGCGGATTTGCACGCCGTCGGCCTGAAGCTCATCGAAGCTGGCGGCGGTCTCCGAGTCGGGGTCCCGGAAGGCGTCCTTCCGCACATACCAGAAGACGTCGTCCAGCGTGACCAGCAGGTAGGAAATGACCACCGGATTGTATTCTACATCGGCCCCGCGCACGTTGAGCAGCCAGGCAATATCATCCAGCATGGGAAGAATGATGGCGTCGGCCCCCTGCAGGACCAGCCATTTGCGCAGGCGGTTAATCTTGCTTTCCCGGCTTTCTCCCACCAGATCCTCTCCCAGCGTGATGATGGGCGAGACGGGGATGGCGGGACGGTCGGTCCATAGCGGAGAAAGAAGGTCGGGCACCGCCAGGATGCGGGCCGATGGGACCTGGGCCTGAAGCCGGGCCACGGCTGTCACACTCTGGCACAGGCCGTCCACGGCGATGACCGGCTCGTCAAGCCCCAGGGAGGCAATCCACTCCGGGATGGGAACCTGCTCCGGCACGCGCATCTTGTGCAGGACGATGCCGCTGCCTTCCAACTGCCGGTTAGCCTGGATAAAGAAACGGGTATCGGTCCACAAGCCGGCGTGGTCGTGGGTAATGACCACGTCCCCCGCTTCTCCAGTAAAACCGGACAGCCAGCGCACCTGTTTCCAATGGTCTGCCGGACACTCGCTTTCGTGCGGATCACTGCCCGTGAGGATGACGATGTCCCACCCATTTTCCCGCATAAGACTGCGGAGGGCCTCTACCCTGCCGGAAAAGATTGTAGCCATAGTACGATTTTTGCACAAATATAGCTATATTTGTATGAATTAAAAACGAATAGTTATGACTGAAGATCCGCTCGAAAGAATTGAACGCGAAGAGCGTGAAAGAAAAGAGAAGAAAGGTCCCAAAACCGTTATGACCATTCTGGCCGTCGTGGCTATAGTGCTGGCCCTGGTGCTGGCCTACCTCCTTTATCAGCGCAATACCCTGGTTACCCAGCTGGAAGGCGAAAAGGCCGAACTGGCCCAGCAGATGGTGGCTTTGCAGGAAGATTTCTCTACCCTTAGCTCAGACTACGAAACCATTAACCATCAGCTGGATACCTCCCGTGAACAGGTAGCCATGCTCATTGAGAAACTGAGCAAGACCGAGGCTACCAACCGTGCCAAGATCCGCCAGTACGAAAAAGAGCTGGGCACCCTGCGCACCATCATGAAGGGTTACATCGTCCAGATTGATTCCCTGAACACCCTGAACAAGAAACTCACGGCCGATGCCGCCGCCGCCCGCCGCGAAGCCGCCGAAAGCCGCCGCGCCAACGAGGAACTCACCCAGCAGGTAGAGAGCCTGTCGTCCCAGGTGAGCGCCGGCAAGGTGCTGCGCGCCCGCGCCATCTCCCTGGCCGGCTACTACAGCAACGACAAGGTGGGAGACCGCCACAGCCGCGTGCGCTATATGGTGGCCAACCTGTCGCTGGTAGAGAATTCCCTGGCCGACAAAGGCCCGCTGCGCGTGTATGTGCGGGTGAAAGACCCCGAGGGCGTGCTCCTGATGAACAACCAGTCGGTAGAGTTCATGGTGAACGGAGAAGTCCTGCAGGCCACTGCTTCCCGCGAAGTGGATTACGAAGGAGCCGAGGTAGATATGTCCATCTACATCAACGACACCGGAGAATTCATGAAGGGCGTCTACTCCCTGGAAGTGTATACCGGGCAAAGCCTGCTGGGCCGCGCGGAATGCATGCTCAGGTAGTATGATTTACATTCACGTTCCCTTCTGCAAGAGCTTCTGCACCTACTGCGATTTCTATTCGGAGATCGCAGAGGACGGCATGTTCGGCCGGTATACAGAGCAGCTCTGTGCCGAGATTCGCCGGCGAAAGAAGGAAATCGAAGACCAGCCCAACACCCTGTACTTCGGAGGCGGCACCCCTTCCCTGCTGCCGCTGGGAGACCTTACCCGCATCCTCCTTACCCTGGATGAGTGCGGCCATGGCGGCCCCTACACGGAATTCACCATGGAGGTGAACCCCGAAGACATCGTGGAAAAGGGACTTCCCTATCTGCAAAGCCTGAAGATGCTGGGCGTAAACCGCATCAGCATGGGCGTGCAGTCGTTCGACGACGACCTGCTGCAGTGGATGAACCGCCGCCACAACGCGGCGCAGGCCAAGGAGGCCTTCCGCCTGGTGCGGCAAGCCGGCTTCGAGAACATCAGCATAGACCTGATCTTCGGCCTCAGCAACCTTTCCCGGAACGTGTGGGAAAGCACCATCGACCAGGCCCTGGAACTGAATCCGGAGCATATTTCCTGCTACCAGCTCACCGTAGAGGGAGACAGCGTCCTGGCGCACAGGCTGGAGAGCGGAGACTATGAGGAAGCCGACGACGACCTTTGCCGGGAGCAGTACGACCTCCTTTGCGACAAACTGCGGTCGGCAGGATTCAACCACTACGAGATTTCCAACTTTGCCAAACTGGGCTACGAAGCCATCCACAACGGCGGTTACTGGTCCCGCAAGCCCTATGTGGGCCTGGGCCCTGCCGCCCATTCCTTCAGCGGCCGCGGCCGCAGTTGGAACGACGCCACCCTGGACAACTACGGTCACACGGAGGAATCCCTGAGCGTAGAGGACGAAAAAGTGGAAACCCTGATGCTGGCCCTCCGTACCGCCCGCGGAGCCGACGAAGAATTCCTGCAGGCCAACTGCATCCCGGGCAGCATCGAGCAACTCATGAAGGAAGGTGCGCTGGTTAAAGTGGGCCGCCGCTACCGCATTCCCGAAGACCATTTCTTTGTTTCGGACCAAATTATCCGCACCCTGGTATGACCTATCTCAGAAGAGTCCTGAAATACCTGATTCAGCTTAGTCTGATCTTTGTCGTGCTCATCGGCATCCTGATGCTGGCGGGCATGGTTCCCGCCGACGTAGCCCTGGCCTTCAAGAAAGGCTGGGAAAGCGTCTGGTTCATCCTGGGCCTGTTCGCCGTCATGGCGGCCATCTATCCCTTCTTCGGCTATGGCAAACGCCAGATTAACGCCAAGGGAGAGCCGGCCGAGCATTGGGCGGGCATCGAAGAAGCCCTGGAAGGCCGCGGCTATGTAAGCGCCGGCCAACTGGAGGACGGCAGCCGCCGCTACCACTTGAAGAATCCCGTAGCCCGGGCCGCCCGGCTGTGGGAAGACACCCTTACCATTACCCCTGTGCTGGGCGGCTTCCAGGCAGAGGGCCTGGCGCGGGATCTGGCCCGCGCCGTCATGTCCATAGACCATAAAATCAACAGTTATGAGTGATTCCCAAGGTTTTAAAACCGTTGCCACTTTTACCGAAAAAACGCTGGCAGACCTTTGCGTAGCTATGCTGGGAGACAATGGCATCCCGGCCGGTGCTTTTGGCGCCGACTCTTCCTACCCGTCCCTGAGCTTTGCCAGGAACATCGAAGTAAAAGTGAATGAAAGCGACTACGAGGCTGCGATGAGCATCTTGGCGGCTTCCGACAAGGCCGAATAGAACTCCGGTCCAAAAGCATCTGTAAGCGGCCCGCGGAGGAATTCGTACACCCGAATTCCTTCGCGGCGCCCTTTTTCATAGGCTTCCTTGCAGATATCCCAGCTGTGCAGGTTCAGACCTACGCGACCGCCCCCCAGGTCGACCACCCGGATGGGATACAGGGAGCAGGAAATGGGTTTGCGGAAAGTCCCGAGACCCTGGCAGAACTGCTTCTCAATGGAGCACATACAGCTGCCGTCGGCAGCAAAATGACAGAAGGCGCATTCTTCGCTGCCCTCTACCAGCGGGGTGACGATATCCCCGTCCCGGTCTATCTCGAAAAAGCCTTTGGCGTCTACGGCGGCGCGGCCTTCGGGCCGCATCAGCGGGCTATAGATGGGATAATTGACCTCCAGGGGTTCCAGTTCCTCCTCCTTGAGAGGGGCTCCGCTATCCCCTACGATGCAGCATTTGCCCTTGCAAATGGCATAGTCGCAGGCAAAATACTCCAGGATGACATCCTCGGAAACCAGGACGTCGCCAATCTCGATGATGGTGCCGAAATCCCTACTCATGAACCAGATATTCGATGCGGCCGCCAGCGGCCAGGGACTTCAGGAAATCCTTTACCTGAGAGGCGGAAATACCGCCAATGGCCTCGGCGTAATTAGAGGTAACGTCCTTGTTGGCCGAATACCGGGCCAGCAGGGTGGCCACGAAGCCGTCGGGAGTTGCGAGGACGCGCTTGGTATCGGCCTCCAGCTTCTTCTTCCAGGCCTTGAGGTCTTCGGCTTCGAATTCGAAATCCTGGACGGCAGCGCGCACGGCGGGAAGGGCCTCCAGCGGGGCGCCCGGACAGGAGATAAGGACCTGGAAGCGTTCCTGCGGCTGGGCGCAGTACAGCAGCTGGACCTGCGGCATAAAGCCGTAGGGCGCCAGATGACGGGCCAGCGCAGTTTTCAGGGCATCCAGGGCCACATGAGCCGTATAGAAATTGGCTGAGGTCAGGGCATAGCCTGTATCCATGAGCAGGTAGAATCCCTGCGAGCCGTCAGGCGTAGAAACGGTGGTTTCCCCACTGAGCGTCTGCATCTCCACAGGCCTTCTCACCACCGAACCGCGTAGGGTGCGGAAACCACCCAGATGGCGCTGGAGCAGCTTTTTCACCCCTTCTTCGGAGAGGTCTCCGGAGAGGATGAGCACGCCGTCGTTCATGCGCGTGAAGCGGTCTTCGTAGTATTTATTGGCCTTTTTGCGGGTTTCTTCGGTAAGGGACTGCGCCCACTTGTAGGGGCTGCAGGCATAGCCGGGATTCAGATGGCGGAAGAGGATGGCCTCCAGCCCGGGGCTGCGCAGCTGTTCCTGCTCACAGTAGAACTGGAAGGCCGCGGCATTGGGCCGACGGTGGTTTGCCAGGGCCTGCAGCGTCTTGAGCAGCAGGGACAGGCGGTCCGACGGAGCGCTGCCGCTGATGTCCATGCTGTTTACGTCCACATGCGTTTCCATGGAAATGCCGTTGGCTGCCAGCATATCGCGGAAGGCCGTGCAGGACATCCCCTCCACGTCGTACAGGGAAAGCAACTCCCCGATGTATCCGCCCTCGCCTTCCACCAGGCCGGGAATCTGCGCCAGGCCGCCGTTCAGTTGCAGAGCATAACTGAAAGTGTGGGAACCGGGCACCTGCTTGTACACCACGCGCATGCCGTTGGAGAAGGTCCAGAGCTGACCGCCTGTCACCGGTTCGGTCTTCTCGGTCTTGATCTTGACCTTGGTGCCGCCGCCCGTAAAGGCCGATGTATCGGCGCTGTGCCAGGAATAATCCTTGCCCGAGCGCACCACCGAGCCGTACAGGTAAGACAGGTTGTAGTAGAAGAGGGCGTCGTCCAGATCCAGGGAATCGGGGGCGCCGGTATATTCCAGCGTAAAGTTCTCCAGCCCTTCCAACATGGCCGATGTGTAGCTGTTGAACAGGCGTGTTTCCACGCTGTCGGCCACATTCTTGCGGCTGAACAGACGCAGGGACTCGGAGTAAGGAGCCAGCTGGGCGCCGTACAGGAAATGGGCGATGCAGCGGTCTACGAATTCCTCCTGGCTAAGCGTGGCGGCTGCCTTCCGGCGAAGGCTGGGGACCAGCACCTGCTTGGCGTCGGCAAATTCGTCCACGCGTACTCCGAAGCCGTCCATCTCTCCCAGGGTGCAGGCCAGCACACGCATAGCCTCGTCCAACTGTTCCTGCCGTACGCTCACCGAGACGGTGTAATGTTCGTCTCCGCCGTGGTCTTGACTGCGCTGGGCGGCAAAGCCGATTTCCCCGAAAGGAATGCCGGCATCGGTGAGATTCCGGGCCAGGCGGTGGCGCAGCAACTCCTGGTATTCGGCCCCGAAGAGATTGGTCACCAGTGCCTGGGCCGTGTTCATGAGGTCAAAGGGAATACGGGCCGATGCATAAGTCACCGCCACGGAAGCTTCTCCCTCCGAGGTAGCGAAGAGCGTGGGCACGGGATTGCTCACCCACCCGGTCTCAGGCGCGGGGGCCTTCTGCCGCCGCATCCGCGGCACCAGCATCGAGAAAATATCGATCTTCTTCTTGAGCTCTACCGCATCGATGTCCCCGCTCACGATGACGGCCTGCGGGGCGCGGGATTCGGCCACCCGGGCAAAGGTGTACAGCAGGGTGGAATCCAGGACTTCGGCCTTGTAGAAGGGAACCTGGCAGAAGCGATAGACCGATGAACCGTGATAATCCGACAGGAAACCGTCAGGGCCGGCGGCGATGCCCATTCGCCCGAAGAAAGCCGGATCCAGCTTGCTGTACTTGGAACGGGTTGGCGCCTCATTGCGCTGAACCACAGCCACTTGAGCATATCCTTTCTGGACAGGGTCGGTTACCATATAATACGTGACGCCGCTGGGCAGGGTCCCCGTCTGGATGGCGGAATCCATGGGCAGTGGCGGTAACTGAGCCCGAACTGGCACATTTGTTGAAAAACAAAGCGCCAGTGAAAGGCCCAGAAGGGCATATTTTAACTTATTTTCAGCCATTTTGCCATTTGAGAGTACAAAATTACAACTATTTTTGCTATTTTTGCAATTCGTGTGCTAGTAGTAATGTATAACTTAACAATAAACAACACAACAATGAAAAAGATTTTCGCAGTTGTCGCAGCCCTTGGGCTGGCAGCCTCCGTGGCTTTTGCTCAGGATTACAACGCAGCCGTAGAGACTTTTAATGCCGGTGCCCAGGCACTGGAAACCAATAAGACAGAGGCTCTGGCTCAGTTCCGGGCTGCTCTGGAACAGGCCCAGGCCCTGGAAGGCGAAGACGCCGAAGCCCTGGTAGCCAAGTGCAAAGAGGCTATCCCCGGTGTTATCCTCTCCATCGCCAAGGAAAAGATCAACGAAGGCGCCTATGACGAGGCCCTCGCTTCCCTGGCCGAGGCTCAGAGCGTAGCCGGCGAGTACGAGGTTGCCGCCGTGGCCGAAGAAGCCGCTTCCCTGGTTCCCAACACCTACATGCGCAAGGGTTCCACCCTGCTCAAGGCCGGTGACTTCGCCGGTGCCGCCGAGGCCCTGGAAGAAGTGACCAAGCTCACCCCCGAGGACGGTAAGGCTTTCTTGCTGCTGGGTCAGGCTCAGCTGCAGGGCGGTGCCACCAACAAGGCCGTCGCTTCCCTGGAGAAGGCCAACGAACTGGGAGAGACCCAGGCTGCCAAACTCCTTTCCACCACTTACCTGAAGATGGGTATGGGTCTGGTAAAGGCCGGTAAGAACGCCGAGGCCATCGAGGCTCTGGAGAAGTCCAACAGCTATGTCGAGAG
>Ga0310696_10001303_pt1 | contig 36395 bp, 47 predicted proteins | sample AusTroGonzalo_MG_4_FD_203885 | JGI IMG/M metagenome (GOLD analysis project Ga0310696, IMG submission 203885) | Bovine rumen microbial communities from tropical cattle in Woodstock, Queensland, Australia - Gonzalo_02 (v2) (version 2) | ecosystem: Host-associated > Mammals > Digestive system >... | reverse complement strand
TCTCTCGCGTGCGGCGCAGGCGGTGGTGAAAGACCTCGAGCCTGACATGGCCAAGCTGCGCCATCATGAGGCCGACCCGAACGATCCTGACGACGCCGACGGCGAAGACAGCGAGCGCTATGTCTTGCAGACCCACACGAACATCATCATGCCGGACAACCGGCGCACCGTCGTCTCTGGCTACTACGCCGGGCTCGTCGCGGACATCTCCCTGCGCTGCGGCCGTCTTGCCTCGGCCTGCGCCGATCGGAAGTCGGAGCGAAATACGCTGTACTTTCGCGGCTCGGGTTGGTCGATAGTTCTGCAGCCGCTGTATCTCCGCGACGGGAACATGTACTGGATCGAGCACAACGCGATCGCGGACGCGCTGACCGGCAAGCTTGTATGGAGTCATTCTGCCGACGGCAAATGCAATATCCGCAAGCTGCGATTCCCGCATCCACGTCCGGACTTCATCATAATCGACGATCCGCAGCCGAAAGAAGGCGAGGTGGCGAAATGAATAAGGAGCTGCTATGAGTCGACGTCGACGTCGTTGCGGGGTATGTCCGAAATGGAGTCGCGGCTGGTGTGTCCACCATGCAGAGATGCGGCCACCAGACGCGCCGGCATGCGACTTCGGCCTTCACGAAATGACAAAACAGTACTTCAGAAACTATTTCGCCAAGCGGCGGAAACAAAAACCAAACAAACGAAAGGCAAGACAATGACAACAATAACCAACATGGTCGTCGCGCTAATGATCGTGACGACGGGCGAGGAACCGGTAATGGCGTATCCGGAAATCGAAATCAAGAAACCAGCGCATTATGGTGGCTTGGTAATGCCGTGTGCGGACGATTACATATCTAAAGCACTCTGCGACATTGTCGCGGTGGGGCCGAGTAATGAGCGTGAAACGCTCTACCGAAAGACGTGCAAGACGAATTTCGTCTATTCCGCGAAGATAGACACTCCTATTTGCGTAATGTGCCCGGCGCCACTGTGCCAGAGTGAACGTAAATTCACGATCGAAGATTTGTTCGGCTGCCAGGTTCAAAGTTTCTGGGTGCATTGTGATGCGAATCCGTATTGCGAAAAACACAAATATTTGCGAGACGTCAAGGAGAGAAGATGAGCGTAATCAGTCTATATTGCGTGGCAAGGGGTGTGCTGAAGTTCCTCAAGCGGAACTTCGGCCACGTTTACCTGCAGAACGGGTGCGATCCCGAGAAGCTCTATCGATTCAGGGCGAGGTTCGGGCGCGTCGCCTTCGTATGGTCTACGTCGTTTGGCGACTGTCCGTTCGTCTGCCGCCTTGAAGAAAACGGCGAGGTCGTCATCGACGGCAAACAGTACCCAGGCTACAACAAGCAATGGGGAGAATGGACCTGGCGATATTTCTACCCTATGGGGTTCCCGCTCGAGAACCTGATCGTCGGAGGTTTCTGGAAATGAAGAAGAAGCGAATATACATTGCCGGGCCGATGCGCGGCCGCAAGGGTCTGAACTACGACGAGTTCACGCGCGTCGCATTCGAGTTCCTGAACAACCCGAAGCTGTACGATGCCTGGATAGCCGTGAATCCCGTCGAAATCGGCGAGGATTTCGGATCTGCCGACGAGATCGACAACGATCCGAAGCTGCTGGAGCGGCTGATGGAGTTCGAGCTTGCGGCGGTCAAGTCGTGCGACGCGATCTTCCTCCTGAGCGGCTGGGAGAAGTCCGCCGGCGCGCGTGGCGAGTTGCGCGTGGCGCTCGACAACGACCTCGAGATCTACACCCAAGACAAAGGAGACCTGATACGATGATTAAGCTCAAGCGAGAGAATTGCGCCGTCCTCCATCTTCCGCTCAAGCGGAAATGGTACGACATGATCGCATCCGGCGAGAAGTGGGAGGAATACCGCGACCATTCGCCATATTGGACCGCGCGGATCCGGAACGCGAATCAAGCAGACAAACCCATCGTCGCCGCATTTTCCCTTGGGCGAAACAAGGCGACCATGTTCTTCGACGTCATGGTCATCAAGGCTGTCTGCGGAAGCGATCGCCCCGAATGGGGCGAGCCGAAACACCTGCACTACAAGATATTGCTCGGCCGTCGCGTCGAGTGGGCTTAAAAGGAATGACACGATGAACCCTGAAACGATCAGCCTCTCCCTTTTTACGGAGAACCCGGACAACCCTCAGACCGTGACTGACGAGGCGTTTGCGGAGCTTGTGAAATCCATCCGCGACCTGCCCGAAACGCTCGAGGCGTCGCGAATCGCCTATGTCACTGACTACGTGTCGCCGCGAACCGGCAAGAGCTACTGCGGACAAAACATCGTGATCGCCGGAAACAAGAGGCTGCGCGCGCTCAAGCTGATCGCGTCGGAGGGCGGATTGCAACCGCTAGTCACGCCAGACGGATACGTCCCGCAAGCCTGGTTCTTCGACCTCACGCCTCTTGGCACTGAAGCACGCCGGAAGTGGCTCGTGAAGTCCAACGTGCAGACTGGCGAGTGGGATGCGAAGATCATGCAGGAACTTTACAGCGAGGAGGAACTTGGCGAACTTCTCGGCGCCGACGCGCTCGACAAGCTTCTTGCGTCTCTCCCCGACGATCCGGAAACCGGAAACACGGATCCGGACGAGGCGCCGTCTGCACCGGCCGAGCCAGTCTCGAAGCGTGGCTCGACGTACCAGCTTGGCGACCATCTGCTCTGCTGCGGAGATGCGACAAACCGAGAGGATCTGATTGCGCTCATGCAGGGTGTTAATGCAAACCTCCTGCTGACGGATCCTCCGTACAACGTCGGCTACGTCGGCGGGACCAAAGACGCCCTTACGATCGAGAATGACTGCATGGACGACGAGAGGTTCCTGGAGTTCCTCACCTCGGCGTTTTCCAACATCGACTCCGTGTTGACTGCGGGCGGAGCGTTCTACATCTGGCATGCCGACGGCGAAGGCTTCAACTTCCGGATGGCGGCGCATCGCGTCGGCTGGCGTGTCCGGCAAGTGCTTGTCTGGGTGAAAAACTCGCTCGTTCTCGGCCGCCAGGACTACCAATGGCAACACGAACCTTGCCTCTACGGATGGAAGGACGGCGCGGCGCACTACTTCACGGACGACCGCAACGAGACGTCGGTGATCAACGAGAGCAAGCCGGCTCGAAGCGCAGAGCATCCGACGATGAAGCCGATCGCGCTCATCTCCCGGCTTGTGCGAAACTCATCCAGGCGCGGCGAGATAGTCTTGGACCCCTTCGGCGGATCCGGCACGACGCTCATCGCATGCGAGCAGCTTGGCCGTATCTGTCGCATGATGGAAATCGACACACGATACTGCGACGTGATTCGCCGCCGCTGGGCGGAGTTTCGACACGGCGAAGGATGCGATTGGCAGGCACTAACGCCAGAGGTGTCCAAATGAAACATCTTCATTTCCCCCAATGCAAACTGAAAAAACCATCCAACAACTCGCCCTCATCGGTTCGACTCGCGTCGAGATCGAAGCTACGATCGGACACGCGTTCACCAAGACCGAAACGGACGTATACAACAAGGCCCGCACCATGCGTCGATTGAAGCGCGCTAAGGAGGCGCAGGCCGCAGCGCGAAAGCGCCGCGAAGAAACCGAGCGGCAAGAAAAAGAAAACCTCGAATGGTGGATGTCGGACGCCACGCGTCGAATTGGCGACCCGTTGCCCAATGCCGCGAAGTCCGCCACAGAGCGATCGCGCGCGTTTCGCGCACGCGGACGGGAAATAGGACCGATCCCTCCGCCGCGCCATCGCCGCATCCGCGAGTCGTGCCGGTACAACCTGCTGCGGTTCGGGCTGCTGTTCGGTCCGGGGATCTACGCCAACATGGCGCCACTCCTTCGCCGCCCGCCGTCGCCGCGAATGGTCCGCTTCATAAACGCGCTCCAGGACAAGATTCTTCACGGCGGCCTGAAGCACGTCCGCTGGCCGCGCGGCAAGGGCAAGTCGACGTGGGTGAAGATCGCCATCATCTGGGCCGCGCTCTACGGCCACAAGAGGCTGATGGTCGTTGTTGAAAAGGTCAAGGGCATGGCCTTCGTCGTCGTCGACGAATGCTGGAAGAGGATCTATCTCTCGCCGCGCATAGCGGCCGACTTCCCGGAGTTCGCGATACCGATGAAGGACGTCGAGCTCGCCTCGCAGCGGATGCGGTCGCAGACCTACAAGGGACGGCCCACCTACATGAAGCAGGATCTCGTCTCGTTCTGCTATTACCGGCTGCCCGTTCTCGACGGCTATCCGAACACCGGCGCCATCATCGCCTATCGCGGCGCCGAGCAGCCGCTGCGCGGCATCAACATCGACTCGGCCCGTCCGGACTTTTTCTTCATGGACGACCCGCAGACCGACGAGGACGCGAAGAACCCGGCCACCGTCGCGAAGATCGAGGACAACATCATGGGCGCCCTCCTTGGCTCCGGCAGGACAGACGAGCGCATCTCCGCCGTCATGGCGTCGACGCCGATCGAACCCGACGACGTCTCGGAGCGCTTCGCGGATCCGAAGCTGCATCCTGAATGGGAAACGGAGACGGAGACGTTCGTCGTCTCCTGGGGCGACGAGTCGATGCGCGAGGCATACATCTCCAAGCTTGAGGAAGCCGACGCCTGCCCGTCAAACGAGCCGAAGCGCAAGAAGGCGCTCCAGGATGCCGCCTACAACTTCTACATCGAGAACCGTGCCGAGATCGAGTTCGGCTCCGAGATGATGGACGACGGCGACTTCGATGCGAAAAGCGAGGTCTCGGCCTACCATCACGCGCTCTGGCTCTACCACACGATGAAGCCGAAGAAGTTCAACAGCGAGATGCAAATGAAGCCGACTCGCTCGCAGAACGTCTACCACATCACGCCGCAGATCGTTTCCGGACGCGTCAACGGGATCGAGGCCGGGGTCGTTCCCGCCATCTGCTCTCGAGGAGCCCTCACGTTCGTCGACGTCAATGACGAAGCCGGCCTCCGCTGGGAAATCGGCGGCTTCGGTCCGCAGCGCGTCGTGGCGACGCTCGCCTACGGGCAGTACCCGCGCGAAGGCGTCGCGCTCTTTCCGGACGATCTTCCCGAATCCGCGCGCCCGGCATACCTGGCCGACGCGCTCCGCACCGTCGCCGACACCATCCTCTCGCAGTCGCTGGTCGATGAATCGGGCGAACCGGTGACGATCTCCGGCATCTGTTTTGACGGCGGCTGGATGACTGAGACCGTCTCGACTGTTGTGCGCGAACTAAACGCACAGGCCGGAAAGGAGCTCTGCGCCTGGTCCAAGGGTTTCGCCGCCGCAGGTCGCGGCTCGTACTCCATTCGCCACCACGACATGGCCGCTAAGCTCGCCCTCGGCCCGGCGAAAGACAATCCGTCCGGACTCAAGGCCGGCGAGGAATGCCATCTCTGGGAAACTCCATACGGCGTCTTTCTCGCCTACAATGCCGACTACTGGAAAGACGTTTCGCAGACATCATACTTCGCCTCGCCGCTCAAACCGTCCTCGTCGTCGTTCTGGGGAACGTCGCCTTATGCTCATTTCAAGTTCGCCCAGGAAGTCTGCAACGAGGCGCTTATCGGAAAGACCACGTCGCCGCAATACGGCACCATCTGGCAGTGGAAGAAGGATCCGTCCAAGATGAATCACTTCGGTGACACGCATGCAGGTCTTCTGGCTTACGGTGCAATTCGCGGTTTCTTCGATCCGATCGCGTCGATGATTTCCGCGACTTCGATACAGAACATTCAAAAGCGAAAGGTACGTTATGTCTTCGACATCTGAGATGCAGCGTCTCGCGCCGCGTCATGCGGAGGTCTGCGCGAAATGCAAGCGTAGGGTTTTCTTCAAGTTTGTCCGATCCAAGATACAGGGCGAGGGGCGATTCAGGACGGTCTATCTTCGATGCCCATGTTGCGGTGCTAAAGCGTCACGATTAACGGAAATCGTTCCTCCACCAGACTGAAAAAAAGGCACAAACTCAAAAAAAGTAGTGGATTCAACTACCAAAATACGCCGCACCGCTTGAAATAGGCCTTGCGCGTTCTATAATGGACGCGCAATGGGCACAAAAGACAACAGCGAACTGAAAGCTCATATCGATGAGCTGAAAGCCGAGAAAAGGCGGCTGGAGCTTCGCATTGCGAAGTTCGACGGCTATTCCACACGCACGATCTCCGGCGGCGGCGGCTCGAAGTCCCTCGGATATGCCGGAATTGAGTCTGACCGCAAGCAGCTCGCGCTTGTCAAGAAGATGATCGCCGAGGCCGAGGCCGAGCTTTCCGGGCGTCCTGTCGGTGAGATAAATTCACTCTATGCGGAGTTCTCACGATGAAAATTCTCTCCGCCATTTCCGGCATCTTCACCAAGAGCGGCAACCCCGAGCACGAACAGTTCTCGAAGGGGTACGACGTCGTAAAGGAGCCCTTCTCTCGCCAGCGCCGCGAAGCCTACGTCGAGCACTCCGGCGAAGACAAGCAGCTCTCGACCGAGAAGCGCAACAAGATCATCAACCTTCACCGCGACCTGCTGCGCAATGCGCCAGAGTCCGTGTCTCAGGATCAGCAGGTACGCGTCAACGTCGTCGGCTGCGTCGGCGGCAAGCTCCACATATCCCTCGCCAACGCCAAAGACGCTGCCGAGGAGATCATGCACTATTTCAACAAGCGCTGGGCGCTCCATGCCGACTACACCTACGGTGAGCACTTCAACGACGTCCTCAAGACCGTTCTCACCGCCCAGGCCGTCAACGGCAACGTCATCCTCGTCTTCGACGACGGCATCCTGACCGGCGGCAACGGCACCGGCCGCATTCGCGGCTTCGAGGGCGACGAGATCGCGTCCGTTCCCAAGACTGAGTTCGAGAAGCACTTCCCGAAGACCTACACGCAGTCGGAGGGCTTCGTCTACAACGAGTGCGGCATCTTCTGCGGCGCCTTCGTCTCGACCTCGCAGCGCGGCAAAAAGACATTCGCGCCGCAGCTCGGCTACATCACCCTCAAGTTCGATCCGTTCGACGACGAGACCGTCCCCAACTGGATCGCCATCGCCGACATGCGCCGTTTCAACCAGGGGCGCGCCGTCCCGCCCGGCGTTTCAGCCCTCACCACCGCCATCGATCTTCACGAAACGCGCGCTTCTGAGGCGCAGGCGGCCAAGCTCAACGCCCAGATGGTGGGTCAGATTCTTACAACAGAGGACGACGGCAACCCCTCCGGCACTGGTGCCGGCGGAGCCTTTAGTGGTCCTTCCACCCCGTCCGGTACCGGTTCCGGCGAGGGGGCTGCCGAAGTCCGCCACGTCAAGCTGAAGAACCTGAAGGCGATTGGCGCGAAGCTCGACGAGGTTCCCCACGGCAGGAAGATCGAGCTGTTCGACACCAAGCGGCCCAATCCCAACTTCGCAGCCTACGCCGAGTATATGCAGGGCGTCACGGCGGCCGTTCGCGGCCTGCCGCGCGTCTATGCGACGCTCAAGGTCCAGAATTCCTACACCGGATACCGCGGCGAGCAGAAGATCGCCGAGCAGTCGTTCATGGAGGCGCAGAAGTCCCTCGAGCGCAAGGTCTGCGACTGGGCCGCCTACCACGCCGTCACGCGCGCCGTCAAGGTCGGCATCATAAAGGCAGCGCTCCCGGACGACTGGCACGAGCATGTCGCCTGGAAGTGGCCGCAGCTGCCGGAGGTGTCCGTCAAGGATGCGGAGTCCGGGCGCAAGCTGAAGCTCGAGAACGGCGTCACCTCGCTCACTCGCGAGCTCGGCCCGGGCGAGCTGGACGCAATCGTCGCCGAGCGGAAGCGCGAAAAGCAGCTATTCGACGAAGCAGGGCTCGTCTATCCGGGAGAGACAACCGAGTCCGGACAGATTAAGGGCGACACGGACGGCGACGACGACGAGATCGACGACGAGATTTCCGACGAGGAAAAACAAGAAAGGAAAAACGAACACCATGAAGAATAAGTTCAAACCGCTCAAGTCGCGCTTTCGTGCGACTTTTGGCGCGTCAGAGCTTGCCGCGAAGCGTCTCGGCGAGATTGACGCGGAAAACGAAGTACTGCATGACGTGCAGATCACCCTCGAAGGAGAGGCAAAAGGTCATGGAATATGGCTCGATCGCAAGTTCTGCGAGGCAGTTGCCGAACAGGGCAACGCCACCGGCGACGTCGGCGTCAAGACTCGCTACGGACATCCCGCGATGTGCTCGGATGCCATCGGCACCGAACTTGGCCGTGCCAAAAACTTTCGTGTTGTCGATTTCGAGCGCACCGTCGACGGCAAGACCGTCAAGTGCGCCGGTGTCGTTGCGGACATCCATCTGCTGAAGTCGGCCCACGCCGCGCCCCAGGGCGACATTGCCAAGCACGTCCTCGAGACGGCGAAGGAGGATCCTGGACAGTTCGGCCAGTCGATCGTCTTCACCTACGCCGACTGGAAGGTCAAGGACGCCGACGGCAACGACCACTCCTACAAAGAGGAGGTCTCGAAGCCCTTCGCCGAATGGCGCGAAAGCGACGTCGGCAAGTCGGCAAGCGACGATGCCGTCTGCGATAAGTACGAGGAGCTCCGCGAGGCCTGGTTCGGCAAGTCCGCCGACGGCAAGGTGTACGCCGTCCTCGGCAAGCTGCACGGCACCGACTTCACGGACACGCCCGCCGCCACCGACGGCATCTTCTCGACCGGCACTCTCGCCGAGGAAGCCGAACAGATGCTCGACGAGCATCCGCAGATCCTCGAGACGCTCGAGAAGAATCCGAAATCCGTTCTCGAGTTCCTGGAACGCACCGGTCTCGCCGAGAAGGTCGAGTCCGCCCGTCTCGCCGGCCTGCAGGCCGCGAAAGACAAGGAGCTCGCCGAGCTCCGCACCGAGTTCGACGGCTTCAAGAAGAAGTCGGCCGACGCGCTCTCCGCCGCCGAGGCGCAGGCGAAGGAACAGATAGAAAAGCTTACCGCCGATCTCGGCGAGAAGACCAAGGCCCTTGCGGATGCGAAAGCCTCCGTCGAGCAGCTGACGTCCAAAAACGCCGAAATCTCCACGGCCCTTTCGGAAGCGAAAGCAGCCCTGGAGAAGTCCGAAACGAGGTACCGCGAGCAGATCGGCGCGGCCCTCAAGCCCTCGGCTGACAAGTTCGCCGGGCTCTCCGGGCGCGACCGCGCAATCGCCGCCCTGACCGCTCGCAACAACGGCTAGCCGGGGATCAACTCTCAAAACTTCCAAGGAAAGGAAAAGTCAAGATGGCAAAGATCATCGAACTTGTGACGAACGCCGGACAGGTCGACGTCACTCAGGGCATCGTCGAGGAGGCCGCCAAGGCCGTCCCCGAGATGGATTTCTTCGACGCCGGGACGATCAAGGGCACCACGCTCTCGACTCTCGCGCGTACATCGCTTCCCACTGTCGCGTTCCGGCAGATCGGCGACCCGGTCAGCTCCTCGCGCTCCAGCTTCGCCAAGCGTACCGTCGAGCTTGCGCTTCTCTCCGGGCGCATCGAGATCAGCGAGGCCGAGGCACTGGCGAACGCGCTGATGACGGTCGAGGAGCAGGAAGTGGACGAGGCGGGCGCCGTCCTTCTCGCCGCGTTCCAGCACTTCGCCAAGCAGATCTGGTACGGCGCCAAGACCACCGGCGGCGACGCCAAGGGCTTTGACGGCGCAGTCGATCTCGTGGACGCCTCCATGATCACGCTCGCGGGCGCCGGCACGGCGGGCAAGAACACCTCCGTCTGGTTCGTCAAGACGAAGTTCAAGAAGGACGCTGGCATCGCGTTCTCGGAGAACTCGAAGATCCTCGCTGCGACGGACATCGAGTTCCGCAAGGGCGACATCCTCATCAAGGACGATGGAGCCGTCGTCGGCGTCGAGCCCGGCTTCATCGGCGATCTCACCAGCTGGGGCGGTCTCCACCTCGCCAACAAGTACTCGCTCGCGCGTCTCGCCAACGTCACGGCCACCACCGGCCTCACCGACGACATGCTGCGTGACTGCATCGAGGCGTTCGCGAAGGCGAACAACGGCGCCATGCCGGACGGCATCTTCATGTCGTTCGAGGCCCGCAAGATGCTCCGCAAGAGCCGCGAGTTCGCGCTCAAGCTCAAGGGCGGCGGCAACGGCGAGATCTACGCGCCGACGCCGAAGGAGGTCGACGACATCCCGATCTACGCGACCATCGCCATCTCCAACACCGAGGCGATCGTCTCGGAGGATGACGACTCCAGCGCGTCCAGCTCCTCGAGCTCCTCGAGCTCGTCCAGCAGCTCCAGCCACTAAGGCCCTGAGAAGCCCTAGCAACAGGCCGTAGGAAAAAAGATGGACATACTCTACATCGTCGGAGAAGGCTCGAAGCACGACAACGCAGAACTGCGCTGGTCGCTTCGTTCCCTGGCCAAGCATGGCCGCAACGTCGCCCGCGTGCTAGTCGCCGGGAGTCCTCCGGCGTGGCTTTCCGGCGATGTGGAGTCCTTGACGGTTCCAGACGTGGATCTTCCCGGCAAGAAGAACCGCTCCATCGTCAACTGCGTCCTTGAGGCCGTCCGATCCTTCGACCTCAAGGGCGACTTCGTCTTCGGATGCGACGACGTCTTCCTGGCCGAGCCGGTTGACTTCGACCGCTATCCGCTCTACATCGACGACGACGGGCTCCCCGAAGCTCCGCCGTCGCATCGCAAGTGCACGTCGTTCGACGAATTGCTCATTGCGACACGGCGCTTCCTGCTCGACCACGGTGCGCCGGTCTTCCGTTTCCAGACACATGCGTTCTGCAGGATGTCGGCCGACGTCATCCGCAAGAACGACGAGCTACTGCGCAGCACCGTGACGGATTCGGTGCGCGGCCTCGAGATACTTTCCCTCGTCGGCAATCTCACGCTGAAGGCGAATCCCGACACCCCGATTACCTGGCGCCGCGACGTCAAGTTCGGCGAGACCTTCAAGCTGCCGGAGGATCCGTGCTGCCGTGGTCAGTTCTCGGTTTCCGACAAGACGTTTTCCTCGTCGTTTTTCCGGTACTTCATGGAAACCAACTACGGCGAGCCCTGCCGGTACGAAAAGGAGGCCGTCTGATGCCGGATCCATTCGACAGCAAGCTTTTTGCAAAGGCGTTCGCGCCTATGTCCGAGCCGTTGAAGTGGACTCAAGACAAGGCGCCGCACCGCACCGGCACGTTCAATGCCGTCGTGCTGCACGGTGCGCCGGATGCGCAGAACGCGGGCAGTCCGCTCGGCGCAATCGTCGCCGATCCGTGGACCGTCCATGTTTCGCTCGACACGGCGCTCATTGCGGACATCTGCGTCGGAGACCGCCTGAGCCGCGTCGGCATCGGCGCGGAGGTTCTTTCGGTCCAGCAGATCTGCCGCGACGATTCCGGATGGATGCTGGTTTGTTCCGTGAATGAAAGGCCGACCGTCTGATGGCTTACTCGATTGTAGGTTCGGCTGTCTCAATCACGCGGGGCCGTGGGGCTGCGCGTGTCACCCTTCTCGTTTCGTTCAAGGAGCTTGACGCCTGGGCGAAGCGCCAGCAGATTGACGTGCCGCGTCTGATGCAGCGGTCGTTTGGCCGCGCTTGCGCCGGTCTCAAGAAGAAGTTTCAGCAGGTGGTCGCCAACGCTGGCGGTGTCGAGGGCGTTCCGAAGTTCAAGGATTTCGAGGAGTTTACAAAGGAGCTTCGGGCCGTCAATGGGCAGAGCGGCGTTCCTATGGGCGGCGTTCTCGCTGATCCGAAGCGGATTGTCGCGTTCAAGCGGGGCGGCTGGCAGGTCATCGGCTGGCCTGATGCGCTCGCCAAGTGGTCGCTGAAATTCCAGGACGGCGAAGGCGGCGAATACGAGGAAAGCTTTTTTACCGATCCGCGCAAGCGTCGAGATCTTCACCTCTTGGGCCTGGCGGTCGTTCCTACCGCCTACGTCCACAATCCTCGCCGCGTTCTGCCGGAGCCGTTCGGATCGTTCGTCAAGGCGCACCTGAATGAATGGGCGACGGGTGCATTTTACAAGGAGCTTGCAAAGCAGATGCAGAAAGGAGCGGCTGCATGAGGTCGCATCGTTCAATAATGCAGAAAATCGGCGAGGCCGTCGCGGCGTCGGCTACCGTTCTCGCCTACTGCCAGACGCATTTCGGGCGCGGCCTGGACGTGCATGTCGGCGCTTATCCCGACGGGGTTCCGAGCGAGAAGGACTCGCCGTTCCTGTGGATTCTCGCGGCGAAGGACGAGAATGAAGCCGTAAAGGTCGACGAAACCTTCACCGTGCGTCTCATTGTCGGCGGCTGCGTCAAGGGGCCGGACGGCGAATCCGTCATCAACAATGTGATTGCCGAGCGCAAGGAGGACGCGAACGGCATCACGGTCAATGGCGGAAACTTGATCGTCGAGGACTTACGCGACATCATCCTCGGCATCGTTCGCAATGCGAAGGCTGGCGCAATCGTCGACAGGATTCGCCGCGACGAAAACGACATCTCACACTTTCCGCTAGAATGGGCCAATGTGTATGTGGACTATTTCGAACCGGAATCTCTAACCTGAAAAAAAAAGGAGGTAAAGTCATGGGCAGACGCAATGCCGTGAAGTCGGCAACACTGAAGTTCGGAGAGACCACGTTCGACATGGAGACCGGACCCATAATGAAGGACGAGACGAGGGAAGCCGTCGAAGTGACGGCGCTCTCCGACAAGATCAAGCGGTTCATCAAGGGCGCGCTTAAGGAGGTTGATGAGTTCACCCTTCCGATCTACATGAAGGGCAAGGACGACATCACTGTCGATGACACGCCCGCACCACTCGAAATCGAAGTCGTGCTCGAGAACGGAGTGGACGAAGACCTCACCGGCATCAAGGTGAGCTACGCCAAGGTGATCGTCACTAAGGTCGCATCGTCGAAGATTCAGGCGAGCTCTGATCGCAAGGCGCTCTACGACGTCACGTTCAAGCCCGACGGCTCGGAGGAGGCTGACGACGAAAGTAGCAGCTCATCCAGCTCGTCCAGTTCGTCCAGCTCTGCCAGCCATTGATGACGGGAGTTTGGCATGTTCGCGGACAAATTCAAGCTGAAATTGGGCGACACGACCGTGATCGGTCGGCGTCTCTCGATAAAGGAACTTCGGCAGAACTGGAAGGCGCTCATGGAGGGCCGTCTGGATGTTCCCGTAGCCATTCAGCTCGTCCGCGACCATGTCAAACTCGAGAATGGCGGCGAGTTCGACCCAGAGGATGTCTCGTTGGATCAGCTGCGCAAGCTGATCGCGGAATTGACACTGCCAGAGGAAGGACGTGGTATCTCGGATTTTATCGGGCTGCTCTGCTGAACGGCAGAGCAACGTCGGCGGCGAGCCGGTGCCTGGAGGAAGGAAAGCTGTCGCAGGGGGTGTGGCTGCCTCTAGCGATGGCGCACATCTACCAGATACTGGTGTACATCGCGACGGCTTATTCGGAAAAGGGAGCGCTCAAGACGCCGAAGGTGTCGGAGGCGCTTGCGGCGTTTGCGCTTCCCGCGATGGCCGAGGCGATGGGCGTCGAGGAGGAGGCTGCCGCTGCTCGCGCGATCGTGTCGCAGATCAAGTCGGTGGCTAGACGGACAGGCGGTAAGGTTAAAATCTTTAAGGTGAAGAAATGAGCGCATCTACGCATCAGATAAAGGTCAAGGGCGTTGACCAGACCGGCGCGGCGTTCGGTTCTATAAAGAACCGTGCAGCTGCGACCGGTGCGCAGATTCGCACAATGCTCGGCGGCGCTCTTGCTGCAGCCGGCGCATATCTCGGCTTTCGCGCAATTAAGGGCGGTATCGACGAATTGGGCCATCTGTCCGACGTCGCCATGAAAACGTCCACGTCCGTCGACGAGCTTACGCAGACGGCGGCGGCCATGTCCGCGCTTGGCGTCACGGGCATGGGCGTGGATCAGCTGGCTAAATCTTTCGATTACATGGCCAAAACAACGGGCAGGAGCGGCATGGCCGGATTCTATGAGACGGTTGCGCAGCTTGGCAAGATCGAGGATGTTGCACAGCGTAGCCAGGCGGCCATGCAGATATTCGGCAAGTCCGGAATGGCGTTCATGCCTCTCATCAATGCGGCGGATCAGTCGGTCGAAGCTCTCCAGACTGTTGTTGCAGCCATGCCGAAGATACCGCAGGCTGCGGCGGACGCTGGGGATGCGATGTCTGATGCAATGGGATTTGCGGCCGCCGAGGTGAAATCCATCTGGCTGCAGGGCCTCTCCGCAATCTGCGGATGGTTCGATAACGAATACACTGGCGGAGTCCGTGAAGCGTCTCTTAATGCCGGCAACTACATGCAATACTATGCCAAGGTAGCTGCCGCGAAGTGCATAACATACTATCGGAAGGTTCAAGAGTACCTGAAGCGTTTTGGCGACGCGATCGGTGCGTTCATCGGCGCTAAGCTGGGTGGCGCATCCTGGGGCGAGGCGTTCGACATGGCGGGCAAGGCATACAGCGACGCGGCCAAGGAATACGAGGAGGTCGCGAGCGACCTGGAAAAGCGCGAGCGCGACCGCACCGAAAGATTCAAGCGTGAGTTCGAGGATCGTGCGATCGCAATCAAAAAGTTCCAGGGCGCGTATGATGCTGCGGCGATTTCGATTTCCAAGCGCGCGGAAAAGAATGGCGAGCTTGACATGTCCCTGAAGACGCCGGCAATCCGCAACGAGCTCATCATGGGCGGCAACGAGGCAAACCGCGTTGCGCTCCTGGGGCCACAGCTGCAGAGCGAATCCAAGAAGCAGACCGCGCTCCTCGAGAAAATCGCCAACAACACCAAGGCGACGGCCGACAATACAGAGGAATCAGGCGTCGAGGAATGGGGGGAATTCAATGGCTAACAGCGTTAGGCAGAAAGATGGCCGCAAGTGGTCCGTCGATTCTGGCGGCCTCAAGTCGCTGCGGCGCAGGTATCAAGTGATACTTGACGACATCACCGCCGCGAATGGCGAGGTAAATTCATTTCCAGGCGTGCCAGCCATTGGCACGGCACATCCGGTGCATACCGGGCTTTTCGTAGAGACCTACGACGTCGAAGAAGGCGAGGGCAACGAAAAGCAGACGCTCACGGTCTACGTGAACTACGCGCCGCGCACGACCGAGACAAGCGGTTCCGGATCGGAAGCCGCCACGCTGCAGGTCGAGGAATGGGGCTGGGATGCCGGCACCGAGGAACGCGAACTTGTAGATGCGGTCGATGGCACGGCAGTCCTCAATTCGGCCGGTGACGTATTCGACAGGGTTCCGACGATCTCCGTCCACGCACCGACGTTTACCAAGGTAATGAAGTTTGCGACGCGTCAGTCTGGCGCTACGAATTGCGATTGCAAGGTCAATAATTCGTCCGTCACAATCGGCGGTCGTTCATATCCGACAGGGTCGCTTCTCTGCCACGTGGCTGAAAAACGGATATTTGGAGATCCAAACTGGAAGTATCGCTACACGATACAGTTGAAGTACCGCACGAATCCCGTAAAGCTCGCCGGTTCGAACACCGCGACGGACATCGGCTGGGATGTCGCCATAACGGATGCCGGCATGCGCGAGCTCGACACGAACGGAAAGCTGAAGCTTATTAAGGCCGTAGATCCTGAGACTGGCAAAAGGTGCACGGTCACGACGCCCGAGCTGCTTGACGGACAGGGCCACGCCGTCGTTCGCTCGTCCGGATCCGTGCCGAAGCCGTACAACATCCGCTTTCAGGCGTACGAGCGGGTGTCGATTCCGTCCTGGTTTGTCTCTGAACCCGCGTAAAGGAAAGGCATCAAATGAAAATAGACTTGTCATTGCAGTTTGAACACGACCAGACGTTGCCGGTAATGCCCGTAAAGGTCAATACCGGCTCGGCGCTTCCGCTCGAATTGTGCAATGTTCCGAAGTGGCTGGCCGGCGGCGTTGTCAAAGACGTCACGGTTGAACTGGTAAACGCCGACGGCGAACCGTTGTCCGCACCGTGCGAAAAGGTCGGCTATATGTGGTCGGTGCTGTTCGCCGCCTCCAACTTCGCCAACTACGGATATGTGAGCTGCGGTTTCCGTGTTGTTGCCACGGTCCAGCGCAGCGACCTTTCAACCTTCGGCGTGTCCGTCGGCGGCGATCTGGAAATTGTCGCCGCATCCGCATTGGCGATGCCCGGCGATCCGTCCGCCGCATACCAGGTGTCCGGAGGCGACATCTACCAGAAGATCGATGTCCGTGACGGAGTGCAGCACTACGTCAAGCAGACGATGGTCTATGATGCGCGTGTCGGCTGGGGCGCGTCCTGGGGCGGTGACTACATCAAGACAGCCGACGGAAAGTTTGTCGAATATACGGAGGTCTAAAAAATGAAGCGGCTTGTATTTGCGTTGGTTTTGGTTCCCGTGTTCGCCCACGGCGTCACGACAACACTTGAATATGAAGATAGCCGTGAGGCTGCGTCTCGCGCTGCGATCTCGAATGAAATCACGAGCGCAGTCGGCGCAGTTCCTATTGCGGGAAACTATGCGGCAGTCTCGAACGCGGCGATGTCGGCGATTCAGTCTCACCAGCCGCTGACGAATTTCTACACCAGGGCCGAGACGGAGTCCAAGATCGTCGAGCTTGCACCCGCGCCTGGAAACTACGCTACGGTCTCAAACGCGGCGATGTCGGCGAGTGCGGCTGTGTCGAATAAGGCGGACGCCGTTCGCGTTGCCGTCGATGATCGGGCGGTCGTGGCGTGTGCATGGTGGGACGGCGAGAAACTGCTGACGTGGAACGGTTCCGAGTGGATATGGGGCTCGGGCTTGCTCGGCGGGGCGCGTTCGCTCTTATGCTACGACGGACTTTGGGAGTATTCTCCGTCAGTCACGCCGTTTGCATATACGAACGCCGTTCCGATCTACGGCTTGCCGCCGTCTCTGGTGCTTTACAAAGGCGGCGATTCCGTCACGCTTACGCGCACTAATGAGGTGTATGGGGTGGCGACGAATGCCTACCCTGTTGCGTATGTGGATGACGTGGCGCGGGCGACGGACTCACTCGCGGCCAGCGTCGTGAGTCCTGGCGAGCTTGCTTCGGCGGTGAGCGATCTGTCGAAGAAGATCCCGAACAACATCACCCGCACCGCGACCGACGCGACGCTCGTCCATTGCGACGACGGGACTTGCACGAACGCGATCTTGTACATTCGACAGGCAAACGGCTCGCTTGCTGGGCTTATGACTGCGGCCGACAAAACCAAGATCGACAATCTGTCCGATGTTGCCTCGAGTGGCGATTACAATGATCTTGAGAACAAGCCGACAATCCCGGCGACGGCCGCAGACGTCGGCGCGTATTCGGCTGCGGATGGCGCGACGCTTGCCGGTCAGGTCGCGACGATCGGCGCACACTTGAACGCAGAGGATGCGCGTTTTGTCGTCACCAACTACAACAGCGAAACGCACACGCCCGAGGCTTATGTCGAGATTCAGCTACCTGATGAATCATGGTCGCGCATTTGGTCTGAGATGACGCGCTGGAACTGGTTATTTGATTATTTCTTGCCGACGAACTACTACGGCAAAGCGGCGATCGACGCGGCACTTGCGGAAAAGGCCGATCGCGCCTGGGGTTTCTACGATTCCACTACTGGCGCGTACGCGCCTGACGGGTATACGTGGATCAGTTCGGAGAAGATTGCTATCGCGGCGAATCTTGCGTATCAGCGTACAATAACCACCGAGGGGGCGATATGGGTTCTCGAGTCGAATGGCACAGTCACGGAAACGGGCGGCCTTACAAATGGGTTCTTTCGCATTTCCGATGACGAGGGGAATTCCCTCTTTGAAATCGTCAAGGGAAACAAGCGCACGATCGGCGCGGATGCATCAAGCTGCCAGATTGTCGCTGGATTCACGCCGACGAAATTGCAGATCGGTTATTCAATCGTTTCCGACGTTCACCCGACGTTGTATGTCTGCGAATCTCTCGTGACGCAGAATTGGAAGGCCGAGACAGATTCCGATTGCGTCGCAACTGTATCCTGGTCCGGAACGTCTGGCGCGTATGTGGCGCAGGTACAGGGAAAGAGCGCGTATCCGGCGTTGTTCGTCAAGGCGACGTATGAGGTCGGCGGCGAAACCTACATCAGCAACTCAGCGCCGGTGTCGATGCAGTACATGATGATCGACGGCGTAAAGTACGCGGTAGGCACGGCGACGATTTCCGGGAACACGGTACTGACTCTTACGGTGACGCCATGAAGTTCTATGACATTTACCAGGCTGTTCTTGCAAGTGTGGCGATCTATTCGCTAATCGCGATAGGCGTTGCTGGCTGTTTCTTCGGTGTGTCACAGGTCATGTTGCCTATTCTGCGTTGGATCAAGTCGCACAAGGTCGACGCGCTCATCGTCGCGCCGTTCGTGCTATGCCTGATGTACACGGGCGCGACGAAAAACGGATCTGTCACGTATCCCTACACGGACGTGGAAATGCGGTACTTGTTTGACGCCGGATCCTATGTCACGAATGACTACGTACATGTTGCGTTTGCGCGTTCGCCCGTTGTCCCGGATTCGGCGGACTTCCTCGGCTATTATCGGCCGGTCGGCTCGACAAACGACGCGGATTGGGTTGAATTTCTCGTGACGACGTTCGGCGCGTTCCACTCTCCGTCAAATGTACCGTTTGCCGGGGCGCTCACAAACGACTTTCAGTTTTTCACGACGTACACGCCCGGGCCCGTCGTGCATACGAACGGCGTCGCGATCGTGAACTGGCAGCAGAACTTCGAGCGTGACGGGCGGTATCTTGCGACGGTCAGGACCGGCGTATACACGAACGCCGTCAGGATCGCGCCGAATCCTGGTATAACGAACGCGCCGGCGGCGCTTCTTATCATGTCACCACTAACGGGGAGTAATCCGAATGAATAAGATACTAATCGGTTGCGCGGTCGCGGCGTTCGCGGTCGCGGCGTTTGCAGAGACTAACGAGACATTGAGCGCCGAGGAAATTATCGGCGAGTCGATAAAGGTCTTTCAGGACGAGGGCTGGACGGCGCAGGACGTCGCCGACGCGATACGGTCGCTGCGTGGCCTCTACGTCCGTGAGAACGCGACGGCGGAGGGTCGCCGGCGCTGGCATGGCAAGGTCGAGCGCACCGTCGTGACGACGAACGAGACGACGATCGTAAAGGTGACGACGCACGAGGACGGCGAGACGTTCACCGATACGGGTACGGTCAAGCCGACGGCGCAATCGGTCGCGGCGGCAAATGCGCGGCTTCCGCGTCCGGTCACGACGAACGGCGTACCGGTCAAGCTTGCGGCGGCGCGGCTGCGGCGTCAAGGCGAAGTCGCCCAGGGCGTGTCGAACGTCACCGTCACGGTCACGGCCGGCCAGAAATGAGGGGAATTGGAATGGATAAAGTCACGAGAGACATGTGCGTCGCGCAGCTAAAGAACGCCGACGAACACCCGGAAAAGCCCGAATTGATGCGGTCGGCAATAGTCTCGTCGCTGATTGCGGTTGTTGATTGTCAGTTTGCGACAGGCAGCCGCGTCAAGCGCCAGGGACTGTGGATTGCCGGCATCGGGCTGGTGCTACTCGTTTCGCTGCTCTGCGGCGACGCCCAGGCGCTCAAGCTCATCTGCTTTTGGAGAGGCAACTAAGACACGAAAGGATAAATTGACATGGCAAGCAAAGAAGAAATTACCGAGCTGCTTGGAATTGCGAAGGCCGCCAACCTCGACGGACTCGACTTCCTGGCACAGTTCACTGAAGAACAGCTGGCCGACGGCTACAACGGCATAGGGCCGGAGTTCCTGAAGCCAGACGTGCGCGAGAAGGTGTCCGATTTCCTGCACATCTTCAAGCCTGCGGCAGTCGGACACGACCTCCGCAACGAGATGAGCGACGGAACACGCAAGGCGTTCAGGTACGCGAACAAGGAGTTCTACAGGAACTGCCTCAAGCTCGCCGACTACTACTACAAGGACAAGGATGCTCGCAGACATCTCCGCGCACGTTCCGCCGCGTTTGTTCTATACGGATTCGTCTCTGCCGAATGCTTCGGATGGCGGGCATGGCTTGAAGCGAAGGAACGCCACGCGCAAAAACTGATTTCAGACAATTCCGTCTGGAAAACAACAAAGGAGTAAACATGAAGAAACTGATGATGCTGTTCGCCGTGGGTGCGGCGATTCTGATGACTGGTTGTACATCAACCAAGGTCGAGTTCGAGAAGAACGACAAGGGGGATATCAAGTATGAAATCACCCGGAGGGATCACTGGCTCAAGACGGACGCCAGCGGACTCCAGGGCAGCATGACGAAAGACGGAGATTTCTCTGTTGCGGCCGATGGCCTGGCGTCTTCACCGTCCGAGGAGTTTAACAAGACGATGAAGACATACTCGGCGGCAATCGTGAGCATGATGCAGATTGCCGCTGCCGCGTACAATCCTTCGTCTAGCGCTGCGGCCGCCGTCAAGGGCGTGGATGCCGCGACGCCTCAGACGACCGTGGTGAACGTCCAGCCCGTCGCGACGACGAACGCGGTTTCTGCCACCACAGCAAACGCGACGACAGCGGCCGATTGTGCGGACGGTAGCTGCACAGACAAGTAAGGAACGGCAATGGCGCGGAGATTTGTCCTCGGTGCGGCTGGCGCTCGCAAGCTGCGCGCTCTGTTAAATGGGCGCGGCGAGTCTGGATCGGTTCGTGGAGCTGGCGCGGGTCTGACGTTCGAGGACGGCTTCGCGCCTCCTTTCACCGTTCAATGGGCCCAGTCGGCCGCGAATGGCGAAGGTTCATGGATTATATGGTTGCCCGGCTCTCGACTAGTGATGGCCGGCAACAATCCACTTGATCCGTCTGCCGAGCTCGATGACGTCGGCGGCGACTATCCAGAGGGATGGTATATCCTCGATGATGAAACACTCGATCGAGCCGAGGGTGGTACGCTGTATCTGAATATCGCATTTACGGGGTCGACAAACAGCGCGACGTTTGCAGATCATGCCGTCGCGCCGAGCGGTTCGTCTGATACGGCGCCCAGGTATATCAACGTCCGCATTTGCAAAGCGACGGTCGAAGAATCCGGAGAGCGCAAAGTCGAGCAATACGTCAAGTCGGCCATTGTGTTCTGGAACGGCGGCGCTGGCGACTACGACAATTATTTCGCAGACGAGCGATCCGTGTCGCGGTGTGGCCAGGAGTCCACGGATCCAACGCAGATATTCTACACGAATTACTTTCACATCTACGGGTTCGGAAAGTTCACCGTGCCGGGGCATGCGGTGCCAGTTGGTACGTTTCAACAGGCGACGGATCTCGAGATCGATCCGGAATCTGACGAATCGACAAATGTGGCGTTTCTTGTGCGCTCGGGCAACTCGTCGAACCCAGATTCTAATTTCATCGGATACCGCAAACTGAAGATAAAAGGCTCTGCCGGTTCGTCGCCGTTCGCGTACACAAAGTCCACGACGACGAGCGGCGGTACAACGGTCACGCTGCATAAGCTCGTCAACTGCTGCTTCTACTGGAACGGAGAATTGCAGTCGCTGGCCGATTACGATGTGTCCGGGCTCATGGGCGGTGGCACGGTCTATCTGCGCGGCGTCCAGACCGCTCCGTCGGCGTCCGATCCAGATCCTGACTGGACGTGGACGCTTGGCACAGCGGAACAGGATGAGCCGAGCGGCGGCAAGGCCCTGAACATCAAGCTCTATGATTTTGCACAGTCTAAGGTCGCCGTGGACTACCGCACGACGTTTCTGGCGATGACAGATCATACGCAGAAGGCGAAGATTACCGTCGGCAAGCCGGGCGGCGACGCATCGATCGAGCTTGACGCTTCGGGCAACTCTCCGAAGCTTGTGATTACCGACGGTACGAAAACCGTGACCATAGATCTAGCGGACATCGCCAACGACTGCAATGGCAATTTTGGGCTACACGAGCTGAAGTATAAGGACAAGAACGGTGATGAGCAAGTTTATCACGGTCTTTTTTGTGACGATATTGATCTTTCGGATATTCAGGCGGGCAAGACGATAAAGGACGTGTCGGCCGTGGCGGTCGGCGGCGAACCTGGCGGTACCAAGGTCACGTTCACGTATTCCGACGGGACAACAACCGAGTTCACGATCTCGAACGGCCTGAAGGGTCGCGATGGCTCTGACGGCGGCGGCGAAGGCGAGGCGCCTGAAATCACAGCCGTTCGCGACGGCCATCTGGTCCACATTTATGCCGACGGCGAGCTTCTCGCGACGATTTCGGATGGTCATACGCCGGTGATCACGGCCACCAAGTCTGACGGCATAACCACAATTTATGTCGACGGGCATGCCATAGCGACGATTGCAGACGGATCCGGGGGCGAAGCAGAATTGCCCGATCGGAATATTGTCACCGATGTGACGTTTGCCATCACCGGCGGAAAGCTCGTGGCGACGCTTGCCAAAGAGAACCTGAAAACCGGCGCGACATCGCAGGTCAGCAAAGACGTCTGCAACATCAGCGAGCTGGATGTCGTCGTCTCGGAAGCATACTCGACATCGACGCATCAGTTCACCAACGCGCGCAAGAGGATTCAGGTCGTCGGCTCGCCAACAGCAGCGCAGGGCCAGACGCCGTTTACCGCTACGCCTTTGTCATCGGAGTGATTTATCGTGGCGACCGGCCAGATATTGCGCGGCCGAGGCGGACTGCCTCTCTACGGACGGAACGGCACGATCTTGTATGCGCAGCCGTGCTCGATGTCCGTGGACATTACGATATCTTGGTCTGGTGGAAAGGACGTGGACATCTGCGCTTGTTTCGACGTCGTTTCAGGCGAGATCGGCTATGGGCACTCGAACGAAATCAACCAGGGCGGATTTATCGCGCAATGGACGTCGGGTGACAACACCTCGGGCGGCCCGGAAACTGTGCATATCGCCTACTCTGGAAATCGCTCGTCTTTGGCCGATGTGCATTTCGATGTCCACGCGAACTGGTATTCGGTCGGAACGGACGGAAATGGCAACGAGCTGTCTGGCGGCGGCCCGGCGACGATTTCGGCGACCGATTCTGCAGGCAACACTAAGTCATTCACCATGATGCCGTCCACGTCGAAGCACCGGGCCGCGCAACGCGGCGATCCTGGCGCCCGCCTGAATTTCAATGTCAATGGTACACTGAAGTCAATCACAAGCTGCTAAAGGAGAAAAATGAAGAAATTGATTGTATCCGCTCTCGTGTTCGGGTTTGCGCTTCGCGCTCTTGCGCTGGTGCAGACCAACTACGTCTATGTTGTGTCGAACATCTACACCCAGGTGTTCTCCGAGAACGTCATCACCCAGAAGGTGAAGAATACCCATTATAATTATTACTACACAAACTATGTCTCGGTGGTGACGAACGTCTATCAGACGACGTGGCGAACGAACATGACCGTCTCTTGCGAGGTCGGCGCGCAGTACCTTGTGGCCGCATCGAACGAGGCGAACCGCGCTTCGAGTTATATCGGCAGCGTCAGCAATCTCGCAGAAGTCGCGTCCTCTGCGGCGACGGCTGCCGGTAGTGCGCAGTCAGCTGCTGCGGCGTCTGCGACAGCGGCGCAGAATTCGCGAACTAGTGCGGCAAGTGAATGCGCGTCCGCCCTGGCGCAGATCAATGCGCGTATAAACTGGTTTGATGAGCACAGCGGCGAGACGATTACCATGCTGACATCAAATGTCACGGTTAACGTCAACGCTCAAGATTGGTCGTACACGTACACGAATGCGCAGGGCACGGCGTTCGATTACGTCACGGTTCATCCATACGGCGCGGACGGCGGCGCAACGGTCGCGGCGCGTTCGTCGTCGGCGTACAGCACAATCGGCATTCGCGCATGGCCAAGGCCGAGGGTTTCGGGCGGTCATACGTGGGATTTCTACCCGGCATATATCGACTATGACGAGAAAGGTATGCGGCTCCAATATCTGCCGGATACGACAAAGGCAATCGGCTATCAGGATGAACACGGCTCATATCCGAACGGCAAAATCGTTCCTGAATACTTCTACTGGCAGAGCGGATATATTTATTTCAAGGTTCGCGTTTGGGAAAACGGCGCGGTCGTCGCGTGGTGTCTGACACGGTATCAATGGAACAACTGGCCGACGCCGATTGGATATGGTGGCGACACAGGCACGGCGATGAATCTTGTAAGCCGTTATTATTACGGCGGTAGCTCGATGGGTACGACGCTCGCGTACTTCTATTCAAAGACGCGGACGGATTCGGCGAACACGCCGATTCAATTTCCGATGTCGCCGAGCGCGTCGCACAATGCAACGCTTGAATGGATGCGCAACGGGCCGGTCGTGTCAGAGCTGCAAGATCAGGTCGCGGCGTTGTCGAATCAATGGGCAACCGTGTCGAGTGATTGGACGGCGTTTTATGGCGCCGTATCGTCGAGCCTTGCGGATATGTCGAACACGGTTGCGAATGCGGTAAACGGCTATCCACACGCATACACGAGCCCGGGCGGTACGACGTACTCGAATATCATTTACTACGATCGGGCGACAGACGACGGCAAGGTTGCGATTACGACGGTCGGCAATTATTACCCGTCTTTGGAGTATCGGGTCGTTCCAAACTACGGCGGAAATGTGACGGCCAATTATTGGATATTTGAGCCGGCGTATATCGACACGGACGCGAACGGCTTGCGGCTGCATTACCTTCCGAAAGAGGAAAAGACTATCACGGCGACGACGTACAATGCAGGGTACAAATACGTTCCGCGTGATTTCTACTGGCAGGGCGGCGTGATTTACGTCGAGATCGACAGCTACAACGGCACGACGTGGAGCGGACGCATACGGTTGAAGTATGCTGGCACCGGCGCGACTGAATATCCGTCGGGTATCAATGCCACTTATGCCGGCACGACGTTGAACACGACGCATTACAAGAGTATGACATTTGACTCCCGCGAGGGTACGATAATGGGAACGTCAACGTCGGCGACGTTCGGCTATCTGAAAACGGAATATCAAAAAGTCATGCCGGCGTATGATTCCGTTTTGTGGTTCCCGGAGTCGCCGAGCGTCGCGCAGCAGGCGATTGTCGATTGGCTGGCGACGTGGACGCGTTGACGGCGGCGGGACGCTTCTCGGCACGTTCCATCGCCGCTCGCACCTCCTCGATGTGCTCGTCATGGTCGTAGCGCTCTGCAGTCTCGTCGCGCCGGTGCCCAAGGATGCGCTTGCGCGTTTCGACGCCAACGCCGCTCGCGGCCAGGCGCGTGGCTGCAGTGTGACGCCAGGAGTGGAAAGTGTAGTCGCCGTCAATTTCTGCCTCGTCCAGAACCTCCCGGAAGCTTAGCAGCGCCTGCACGTTCTTTCCTCTCCGGCCGTAGAGTGCGCCGTGCAGCGGGAAAACCCACCCGTCGCCGTTGCTGCGGTCGACGAATCCTTCAGAGGCTTCGAGGGCTTCCCTTATCGGTTCGGTGATCGGAAGCGTAACGGCGATTCCGTACTTCTCGGTCTTTGATGGCTTCCGATGAATGATTCCATGAGCAAGGTCGATCTCGCACCATTTCATTGTGGCGATGTCGCCATAGCGCAGGCCGGTGTGCCGGGCAATCGTGCAGACGCTCCACCAGTCCTTCCCGATTGTCTTCGCGGCCGCCAGGACAAGTTCTTCCTGTTCCGGAGTGAACGGAGAAAGCCGCTTGCGGTCTGTATCTGCCGGCGCAAGATTCGTCCACGGGTTCCGGATCTTCGGAGAAACCTTCTCCAGCATCTCCCACACAAGCGACAGGTTGCCGATGGTGTTTGCGCGCGTCTTTGTCGAAAGTCCCATCTGAGACAGGTGCTCTGCGTACTTCGCGGCGATTGCGCCGCTCACGGCTTCTACGGTCCGGATTGTTGCGGCTTCCGATTTCAACCAATCCAGGAACCGGCGCGCATGGTTGCGACGGTCAATCAAGGTCTTCTCCTTGACCTGCAGCTTTCCGACCGCGCGGGCAAGCTGCTCGTATTTCGCCCAGGCGTCGTCTATCGCCACCGTGCCCTCGACGGGTTTCTTGTAGAGCATCCGCAGCACGTCCACCGCCTCCTCAAACGTCGGCATCTTCGAGGCGGTGCGGATCGCCTTCAGCCAGGATTCGGCCTCGGAGTATTTTCCCGTCCGGGTGCTCTTGCGATGCACCTTACCGTCAACCTGGTATTTCACCCACCAAATGCGGCCGCGCTTGTATAGATTCATTTTCCTTTGCCTTTCTTAACAATCCCTCGTCTGCCTGCAGTTGCGTTGTGCCCATTTCCCAACGGGCACAAAACGGGCACATACCCAAAAACCACTTTCCCCGCATTTCTCCTTTGTTTGTTCGGTTTTATAGTGGTCGGACTGGCGGGGATCGGACGCGCAACCCCAAACCGCACACGCCTGCACACCCTTGATTTCATTATGGATGATGTGTCGTGATGGCGTATGACACGAAATGTATCGGACACAAAAGCGGACACGGCTGGATTCTCCATTGATGTCAATTTTGGCAGTGGGAGTTAGCTTATGCTGTTTAGGATTGTAAGCCTTGGGATGTGTGGTTAAACGTTGAGATTTAAGCCAGTCTTTCATGTCTCTGTAATAGTCATTTATCTGCGCGTCGTATTCTCCCATGATAGATGCGTCAACTTGATTGATGACATTGTTTTTCAGCGTTTTGTTAGAGCCGATTGGCGCGGTATGTCCGATATTGGCTGACTTTGATTTTTTCGTTTGGTAATCGTTATGCTTTCCGATTCGCTTCAGATATTCCGTTTTGATATTAGCAAGTTCGGCGGATAGGCCGTCGAGCTTGAACATGGTGGTATGCTCGCGTTTTTTATGCGTGAATCGCAAGGCCAATTTTTGGGAGTTCACGATGCGCTTGAGTGTGTTTGTAGGGTCTTCGCAGAACAGGGCGCACTTATTGTTTGATCCAATCCATGTTGATGTTTCCGGCGATTCGTCGTTGAATCGAAGAGTCATGTTTACATTTGCTGCTTCGGTTTTTCGTTTTATGGCCGGACACCAAATGAATACGTCTGGCGTGAAAAGCATACGACGTTTCGATTCGTCGTATCGTGTCGGCGTGATCCTTATTGCGAGCTTGGGGCAATATTCACCGTTTTTATCTGATAGTTCGGTTCCAAACATCCATACATGATAAGTTACTTGATCGGTTATGGGGTCGATAGTTGTGGACGTTTGCCATTCTGCAGCACAAAGAAGTTGCTGCATACCGAACGCAGCTATTGTGGTGATTGTTTTTGTAAGTATAGTATGTCGCATTGACATATATTATACCAAAATATTTTTTACTATTCCCCATTGACAGGTAGGGCATACCTGTTGTATAATACGCACCAGTTCAACCAAGAAAAGGAAAAATCACATCAATGAGTGCAAAGCTACCAATGGTAAGCCTCGATAAAGTAGAGGTTAAATTGACGATGAAGACCAAAGTGGTCGTTGCCGTCGACAAGGTCGCCGAGATCGCTGGTCTTTCTCGCGCAGCGGTGATCAACGGGTATGTCGAAGATGCGCTCAAGCGGGCGAAGATTCGACTGACACTCGAAGATGAGAAGCGGGTCGAGGAAATCAAGCTTGCGAACATCGCGCGGCGTGAAGCGAACAAGGCAAGGAAAGGAATCAAGTAAGATGAAAACCATCAACCACGAATTCGACATTGAGACCTACGTGCTTATGGAGAAGGCCGCCAAGCGAGCGGGAAAAAATTCAGTCGAGGAATGGCTGAATTTTCTTTTGGCCGAGCGGGTAGGGCATACCTCTTTTTGCCCGATTGGGTAGGGCATACCTAGACAACAAACACCGGAAGGATCACACAATGGAAGAAGTAAAACTACTCAAGCGAAAGATCGAGCGGCTAGAGAAGCGGCTTGATCGTGCCGAGGCACATGGGCGCGCGCTCGAGCGCGTGGTAAAGCACGTCATCGGCGATGCGAGCCAGAAAGCGTTCGAGTTCGCGGTCGAGCAATACGGCTGGCACGAGCTGCATGAAATGAACGAGCGCGCAATCCGCGAAGCTTTCAAGGGAAAGGAGGACTGAATGGAGATCAAGATACAGGTGACGCTCAAGGACGAGGCGGCGGAGCGTTTCGTCGCCTCGATGAAGCGCAATCACCGCACGATGGCCGGCGAAGCCGCGTTCCGGATCGAGCAGAGCCTGGAACACGACTGCGAGAACGGAAAGGAGGGCTGACGCATGGAAGCGACGCAGGTTGACATGCGCGAGCTCGAGGATCGGGTCGTCAAGTACGGCTGCCCGCTCTGGGCTCGGAAGAAGACGATCCGCGACCATATCGCGGAGGCGCCAGACAACTGGTTCCTTCGGTTCATGGCCGGCGAGAAGTACGGCCAGGGATGGCGCAAGATGGCCGAGGGCGACGGTGGAGTCATCCTCTTTCACGCGCCGACGGTTCTCGCGGCGATCGAGGACGGCCGCTACAAGCGCAAGTACAACTACGCGCCGGAGCCAAAGGCGAAGGCCAAGGTAAAGGGGGCAGCATGATGGTATCGATCGGCGATGTGGTCGAATGGCGGTACTATTACACCTGCGTCGTTCTGGACATTCGAGACGGGTTCGTAAAGATCCGTCCGTGGTGCGACCGATTCATATGGGTGCGCCCGAGTGCCGTCAAGGTCATCAGAAGGGCGGTGCAGCCATGATGATATCGAGCGCGGACATCGCAATGGCGCTGAGAGAGCGCCTGGCATTCGTGCCGTTCGTCAGCGTGTTTCGCAAGGCCTCGAACGGCCGAGTGATCCGCTTTATCGACTGGTCGCGGGTGACAGCCCGCACGTAAAAGACAACATGGAGGTGCGACATGGTTGGAAATGAATCGGTGAAAAAGTGGCGCGTCGTGACAATCATCGGCGCCGTCACGGTCTGGGCGGACTCCGAAGCGCAAGCCAGGAGTCGCGGCAAATGGAAGGCTGTCCACGCCGGGTTCACATTTCGCAACCGGGCAGAGGAACTGTCCGCAGTCCGGGACTGCGACGTCCTCGAGGTCAAGCAGCTCTCATAATCACAGAAAGGTCAAGTCATGAAATTCAGGATGTTCACGGATGCAAAAACCAGGCAAAAGGTTGCGGTCAACGTCGATCAGGTGGCGTGGATCCAGGAGTGCTCGCAAGGGTGTGAAATTTGGATCAGGTATCAAGTGATCGTTGTAGCAGAGACTTACGATGTGGTTCTCTCGCGGCTGAACACAATCGCGGAGTGATTAGCCATGCCGACAGCTGAACACATAAAAGGGTGGCGGGCCCACGCCGAGAATGTCGCGGCGGGGTTTGATCTTGAAACGGCGAGGAAATGCTTTGTCGGCGAATACGTCGACCGCCGGAAACGCGAGATGGAAATGTGGCACTATCGCCGGTTGGTGCGAAGCCTCGGCGGACGGATCGGGGCGTTGACTCGACGCCTGGCGAAGTTTCGGAGGTGTGTGAAATGAGCTGCTGCGTGAGGATAGATCATATCGAGGTCGGAGGCTGGCACGCTCCGCACGAACTGAAGATCGAGCTTGCCGGGAAGATCGATGAGTCGATTGGCGACGACATCGTGCTTGTGATGCACGAATACAGTCGTGAGTTCCAGGAGGCAGTTGGCCCGACAATCTCCGAGGCGTTCGAGCGCGTGTTCCTGGAACGGCTGAGAAACGGCGAGTACAAGTTTGCGGATCGTGACCGGCCGCCGGCGTCTGAGGTCATCGAGGACATTGAACTATGAAGATAGAGGACATACTGAGTCGTTTTGAAGGCGTCGAGCAGAGCGCGCCAGATAGCTGGATGGCGCGATGCCCGGCACATGGCGACGAAAATCCAAGCCTGAGCATCACGCTGAAGCCGGACGGCAAGGTGTTGCTGCATTGCTTCGCCGGCTGCGTGGCCGAGGAAATCTGCGCGGCCGTCGGCCTGAAGATGAGCGACCTCATGCCGGAGCGGCCGAAAATCGAGAAGTCGGCCGGCGGGAAGAAAAAAAAGGATCTCGGCAAGTGGATCTGCGATTATGTGTATCAGGATGAAGATGGCGCCGGGCTTTACAAGATTGCTCGATACGAGAGAGACGGACTGAAGACATTTGTGCATCTTCGGCCGGATCCGGACAACAGGTTCGGATGGAGCTACGGAATCCACGACAAGAAGACCGGCGCGCTTCTCATCAAGTATCGATGCCCTTTCAGACTGCCGCGCATCGTCGAGGCGGCCAAGACCGGGAAGACGATATTCATCCTCGAGGGCGAGAAAGACGTCCTGAACTTCGAGGCGGCGACCGGCTGCGCGGCGACGTGCAACAGCGGCGGCGCGCTCAAGTGGGGCGAGGATTTCCCGGAAGATTGGATTAAGTGGTTCAAAGGCGCCAAGGGCATCGTCATCGTCGCGGACAATGATCCGGAGTTCAAGACGGTCGTGCGCAAGTACCGTGGCCAGGTGACATCAAAGGATGTGCCGCACTGGAAAGGCCAAAAGCATGCTGCAGATGTCCGGGCGAAGCTTGTCAAGGCAGGATTCCCGGCCGATCGCATCAAGCTGATGGTGATGCCAGGCATCGAGGTAGAGCAAGGCGTCACAAAGCGCGTGAAGGATTTCAGCGATTGGGCCGCCGCCCGGAAAGCTGCAGGCAAGTCCGCCGATCGCGCAGCATTCCAGGAAGCGTACAAGTCGGCCGAGCCGTGGCCGGACAAATGGAACTTCAGTGACGAGGACTTGAGTCGTGCCCTTGCGGATTTCGCGACGGCGGAGAAAAGGAGCCGTCGCCAGACCGCTTCGGAAGGCTCGGCAGCCGCCGCACCGGCGCCAGAAGAAGAAGGCGCCGGTGCGCAGACCTCATCTGACACCGACCCGGACATGGGGCGCTTTGGTTTCGCCGTTCCCCTTCTACCCCAACAACCGCAAAAATACAAAGCGAATATCCACCTAGGAAAAGCGGGCGTATACGAAATGGAAGTAAGCGCAGCCGACGACCTGCGGATGATGATTGGCATCCATTGCGCCAAGGTGTCGGTCGAGATTGACGGCCACGGCGGAAAGATGAACGCGGACATGGCGCACGGTATCAAGGCGCTTGTCTGCTTGTTGTGGCTGCGTGCGCGCGGCAAGTTCTTCTGGCGCAAGGGCGACAAGCGGTATGTGACGTCGCTCTACTTCGATTCGACGACCGGCGTGGTGATGACGATCCGGAGCGATGAGTTCACAACGTTCCTGGCAACTGCATCCGGGGTGAGCCGCGAGAGTAAAGCGTTCAAGCACATCATGGCCTTTGTCGACGACGCGGCCTTCGACGTCAGCGTGTCCCAGGGCGTCGAGCCCTCGAACTTGTGGGAATGCGTCGACGGCGAGCGGATCTACATATCGACCGGCGACTCCGAGATGTACAGGATTACTGCCGGCAAGGTTGAGAAGGTCCAGAACTGCACGGACGGCGTCGTGTTCCCTCGAGGCAAAACGCTGAAGCCCTGGACGCTGAAGGATGGCGATGGTTTGGATCCGTTCGAGGAGTCGTTGATATTCAAGGGCGCCAGCTTCGCCGATACGCACGGGCGGATGATTGTGCGGCTTTGGTACATGAATCTATTCCGTAACCATGCGCAGAAACCTCCGCTGCTTATTACGGGCGAGTACCAGTCCGGGAAAACACGTATGGCCGAGAGCATCGAGGAGATACTTGGCCTTGAACGTGTCGACAAACGCAGCCTGAAGAAAGGCGACAAGGGCGAGGAGGCGTTCTGGATCGCGATGAAGGCGAAGATGATCACCATCTTCGACAATGTCGATTCTCGAATCGAATGGATCAAAGACGCCATGCAGATTGCGTCGACCGGCGGCGAGGCGACCGGGCGAAAGCTCTACTCTGATGAGGACGAAACTGAGCTGACGGCCAAGTCCCATGTGATTATCACATCGAACAGTCCGCTATTCACGGCCGACGAAGGTCTCTCCGATCGCATGCAGACGGCGAACCTCAACGCCACCAGGAAGTCTGCCGCCTCGGATGCTTTGTCACGCGACATTGCTGCCAAGCGCGATGACTTCCTGACGTGGACGGCGAGACTCCTGGCGAAGACGCTGGCCGACACTGAGCCGGTCGGGCAGTCCATCAACATGCGCCACCCGGAATACTCGAACTTCGGGATCCGCGTCGGCCGTGCCGGAGGATTTGAGGATGAAGCGCGTGCAGCGATGGGCTTTGCGGAGCTTAATAAGTCACTTTTGCCGCTCAAAAATGACGAATCTCATATCGCGCCAGAGATTTTGGCGGTACTTTTGGACTCAAAAGGCGTGCTTACATTCCACTCCGGTGATATGGCGGACGCAATTTGCAAACGAAAAGAAGCTGCCGGCGAGTCTGACGACAAGACTACGGAGTATTTCAACAGCCGACGCGTCGGCAAGGCGCTCAATAAGTACCTGCGCACGTTATCTGTCATTTTCAAGATGGATCCGCCCAAATTGTGGCAAGGTAAGATGCGCTACGTCTTCACCGGACTGACGCCAGGTGTTGGCGAGTTGGTGGGTTTGGTGGGTTTGAATCGCGATTCCCTACAAACTCCCCATGAAGAAAAAGAGCATACGGACTTTATGCGCTTAGGCGATTTTAATCCACCTAACCCACCTAACCCACCCAATGGGGTAGATAGTGTGGAAATGGAAAATGAAGGCGACGAGCCGGATGGAGGGTACGACGATGATGGATTCAATTTCTAAAGAAACCAGGCGACGCCTCATAGATGAGGGGTATCGACTGCACATGGCAATCGTCGAATGGGGCAAGAAGCATGGTGTGTGGGCGTATCGAGTGATCCCCCCCAAGGGCAGTGCTTATTTTGAGATATACAACCCGAAGACAAAGAAGTGCTCATATGACTTCCCTGCCAAGATAAAGGCGGCAATAGCGTCCCATGCGGCGGCTTTGTCCGAGTATGAGGCGTGGTCTCGCAGCTGGGATCGCACCCCCCCGGGTCGGGTCCTTTCCGGGGAAATAAATGCTAATACTCAAGGTCGCAAAGGTCGGCATGATTGTGACTGCAACGGTGTGGCGAGGTCCACTAGTCCCATAAAATGCGATTGTGACGGTGTGCCGGTCGGCGACGGCATGCAAACGGATCCGGCGAGCGGCGACAGCGCGAAACGGGCGGAGGTGGATTTCCGCACATAATTTTTTACGATTTCGTCGTCACTTAAAACGCGGGTGCGTCAAGAGTGGCGACGGGAAAAAAAGGAAGGAACACACATGAAAAAAGCAAACAAGAAGGTCGCCAAGACGACGGTCAAGGCGAAGGGTAAAAATGCGGCAGATGCAGCGTCTCTGCCGGTAAAGGCTCCGCGCAAGCTCGACATCAGCCGAGATCGCGTGGAAATCGGCACGGGCCAGTTGAAGCCCGCGCCCTGGAATCCTCGCGGCGAGATCTCGCCGGAAAGCGTGGCGGATCTCGTTGCATCCATCGCCACCGTCGGCATAATCGAGCCGCTTGTGGTGATGGAGTCGGAGAGTGGCAAGGATTACATCATCATTGCCGGGCACCGTCGCGCCAAGGCTGCGGCGCTCGCAGAGTGCAAGACGGTGCCGTGCGACGTCCTGCGGGGCATCGACGTGGCGACCGCCAAGCGGATGACGTTCATCGAGAACCTGCAGCGCCGTGACGCGGATCCGATTCTCGAGTCGAATCTTGTCGCCGAGCTCGTCGCCGACGGCATGACGACGGACGAAATCGCCGCCGAGATCGGTCGAGACCGCAAGTGGGTGCTTCGCCGTAAGAACCTCTCGAACCTCTCCCCATCCTGGCGGAAGCGAATCGAGAAGGGCGAGAAGATCACGACTGACTGCCTGGAACACATCGCGGCATTTCCAAAGGATGTGCAGGAAAGGCTCAAAAAAGACGGTACATATCACCACAGCGCTCTTCGGTGGTGTGATATCGAGAGGTATTTCAACAGCGAGAGCAAGAGCCTTGACGGTGCGCTATTCGACACGACGCCCTGCAAGTCCTGCGCAAACAACACCGGCTGCACGCCTGACTTGTTCGATTGGACCGGAAAGCCGGCGACGCTTGGCAAGTGTCTCTGCGAGAGATGCTACGAGAAGAAGCTCGCGGCGCACATCGACGACACTATAAAGCAGGCAAAGAGCGATGGCCGTCAGGTCGTCAACCGTCAGCCCGGCTACTACACCAAAGTCTCGCCGACGCGGACGAAGACGTGCTCGGTGCTCTACGTCTACAAAAAATACAACGACGAGACGGTGATTGAGTGGGGTGCGCCACCGCCGAAAGAAAAAGACTCAGCCAAAGAGTCGGCCAAAGAAAGAGAAAAGCAGCTCGCCGAGAAGCGCAAGAAGCGCGAACACAACAAGGCGATCCGCGCCCTGGCGACCTGGTGCGCCACGGACGACAACCTCGCCAAGCTCATCGCGGACTACTTCAAGGACCCGCTGACGGGCGAAATACTGCCGCATGCGCCGTTCTATGTCGCAGCGGCATTCTCCGGACTTGATTCGTACAACCTGTTGTGTTCGGGCACCGACAAGCGCAAGGGTGGAATTGCCGCCATCTTCGGAAACTTGCGCATACCTGTTGGATGGGCAAACGTCATCGCCGGTCAGATTATAAGCTATCTGGATCCTGGGCGCAGCCAGGGCTACTACGCCGATCCGAACGCGAATCTCATCCTTGCGATGTTCCCGTCCGTTCGCGAGGCGATCGGCAAGGATGTCGCCGAGAAGATAATCTCGACCGCTGCGGCTGACAAGCTGAAGTGTCCGGAGATCAAATGGCACGCTGGCGTCCGGTCTAACGGGTAGGCAAATGCCGAACCATCCGATGCGAACACGGATCCGCTAGGCGACGATGAGGCGGAGGACGCGGAGGACGCGGAGTGAAGTCACAACACGGTACCGGCGGAGCGTGTGCGCGCTTCCGCCGGTACCCAACCTGAAAGGACAAACGACATGACAGAGCAACAGTTCAAGGAGTTTGCGGAGCGCATCGTCTCCGAGGACGTGACGCGGCCGGCGCTGCGCAGCGCGTTTCGATACAAGGGCCATTCTATCGTGACGGACGCGCGGATCGGGCTCGTCGTCGACACGGCCTTCGGGTCGTTGCCGGAGGCGGCAGACGGCCAGGAAAGCATCGCCTACAGTTTGGTCGACAAGATGATCCTGGACATCGAGCAAAAGGTGTCTGCCGGCAAGTACGTCCACTTCGTCTGCGACTCCGACCTTCTCTCGCGTGCGGCGCAGGCGGTGGTGAAAGACCTCGAGCCTGACATGGCCAAGCTGCGCCATCATGAGGCCGACCCGAACGATCCTGACGACGCCGACGGCGAAGAGAGCGAGCGCTATGTCTTGCAGACCCACACCAACATCATCATGCCGGACAACCGGCGTACCGTCGTCTCTGGCTACTACGCCGGGCTCGTCGCGGACATCTCCCTGCGCTGCGGCCGTCTTGCCACGGCCTGCGCCGATCGGAAGTCGGAGCGAAATACGCTGTACTTTCGCGGCTCGGGTTGGTCGATAATTCTGCAACCGCTGTATCTTTGCGACGGGAACATGTACTGGATCGAGCACAACGCGATCGCGGACGCGCTGACCGGTGAGCTTGTATGGAGCCATTCTAATGACGGCAAATGCAATATCCGCAAGCTGCGTTTCCCGCATCCACGTCAGGACTTCATCATAATTGACGATCCGCAGCCGAAAGAAGGCGAGGTGGCGAAATGAGCGGAGGTGCAATAGCTTTTTGCTTGATTGTCGTCATGTTCATCGTGATGCTTGGTCTGATGATCTTGATTTCAGAAGTGGCGGATCGGCGCGACACCTACAAGGGCGTTCGCAATCTGAGCCGCTATGTGCGAGACGAAATGCGACACCGTTGGCTGTATAGCCGCTGCCTGACGGGTCATGGTCATCATTGCAGCTCTTGCCGCAAGTATGACGAGTGCTACAAGGAGTGCGAGGAGCAAATGAAGCGCGACATCGACGCGGAACAGGAAAGAGAGGTGGTCAGATGAGTAGCAACACGCTGGACTTGGTGCTGAATGACTTGCCGCGCGGCGTCTGCCCGCCGAGCGTCGACTGCGCGTTCGGTCTTGTCGATGTCGACACCAACGCCGGGGGCGGACGTCTCTTGTGGCGCATCGTCGCCTTCACCCCCGGCCGCGTTGTTGCGGTGCTCGCCGGTGGGCGCTGTCCGGAACACGGCCCGCTTCTCATCCCGGGATTCGGTACGTGGGATTGCCGGCGCGCTGTCTCCAAGGCAATTGGAATCGTCGTCGATCAGATCGCGTCACTTCATCTGCGCAACGCTCGCGGCCAGAAGGTCAAGATTCGCGCCGTCGGCTTTGAAAGCGCCTATCCGCATGACATAGTGGACACCACGATTCGCGCGATCAACGCGGCCCGGGCCCGGGCCGCGTTGATCGCGCGAA
>Ga0310696_10001301_pt1 | contig 36405 bp, 28 predicted proteins | sample AusTroGonzalo_MG_4_FD_203885 | JGI IMG/M metagenome (GOLD analysis project Ga0310696, IMG submission 203885) | Bovine rumen microbial communities from tropical cattle in Woodstock, Queensland, Australia - Gonzalo_02 (v2) (version 2) | ecosystem: Host-associated > Mammals > Digestive system >... | reverse complement strand
CGTCGGCGTAGAATTTCCCGTGGAAGAAAATCACCACGTAGAACAGCGACATTACGATGCCGGCCGGCCAAAGCCAAACGCTGGCCTTGTATTCCAAGAACACGTAGATCAGCCCGATGGCCGCGCCAATCAATTCGATAATCATATCGGTGGACATATTTTTCTTACTAAAAACGCGGCAAAAGTAACAAATAATCCTGAAATTAGGATTAACGATTGTTTGTTAATAAAATATTGATTCACACAATAAAAATGCACAAATATCAGTTATCTTTGCAAAATATATTTCATATTATGGGTAATTGTCACTTGTCAAATCATAGAACCTTATTCTGGATTCTCTTTCTGGTTTGGGTTATGGCGTTTCCGGCGCGGGTTTCAGCGCAGAGCGGGAAAAGCAGCGCCCAACTCAAGAAGGACAAGCAGAAGATTGAGAATGAGATCGCCAACACGCAGAAGCTGTTGAAGAAGAACGAGTCGAACCAGAAGGCGACCATCCAGCAGGCGGCGCTTCTGAGCAAGCAGATTCAGGATCGGGAGAGACTGATCACCAACCTCAACTCGCAAATCATGCAAATGGAGGATGAACAGGAACAAAACCAGCAGGAAATCAAGCGTTTGGAAAAACGGTTGGCCTACATGAAGGCTGACTACGCGCAGCTGGTCTATAACGCCTACCGCAACCGCCGTTTCCTCGACAAAGTGACGTTCATCCTTGCCGCCGACAACTTCTCGCAGATGTTCCGCCGTATGCGCTACTACACCCTCTTTTCCCGCAATATTCGCGAACAGTCGGAGCAAATCCAGAAAACCACCGAGGAACTGACCAAGAAGAACGAGCAGATTGAGGTGCTGCGGGATGAAGCGCAACATGTGGCGGACGCCCATGAGATGGAACGCCGGAATTTAGAGAATGACCGGAAAAAGAAAACCCAGAATGCCGAGAAACTGAAGAAGGAGTCTCAAAAGCTGCAGGCCGATCTGAAAAACAAACAGAAGCAGCGCAAGGAAATCGACGCGGCGATCCAGCGTGCAGTAAAGGCCGAGATTGCCAAAGCCAACGCCGAGCGGAGCAAAAAGAGTGCAAAATCCTCGTCGGGGAAGGGATCTTCCAGCGGCACCGCGTCATCTTCAACCTCTTCATCGGCCAAATCCTCCACGTCCATCGCGCTGACACCGGAGGAGAAAACTCTCAACGCCTCGTTCGTCAGCAACAAGGGCAAACTGCCGTGGCCGGTGGCCAAGGGCGCGAAGATCAGCGATTTCGGCAACTACCCGCACCCCGATGTCCCCTCCGTGATGATTGACAACCACGGTATCGACATTTTGGTTGAGTCCGGTTCGTCCGCCCGTGCCGTTTTCGAAGGCGTTGTCACCGCCGTGATGCCCATTATGGGCACCAAGGTCGTGATGATCCGTCATGGCGAATACATTACAGTCTATCAGAATCTTGCGTCAACAAATGTCAAGGTGGGCGACAAAGTTTCCACCAAGCAGACTATCGGCACGGTGGCCAAGAGTGCCTCGTCGAATACCTACGAGCTGCACTTTGAGATCTGGAAAAACGACCATTACGTGAATCCCAACGAGTGGTTGGCCCGAAAATAAACGACTATGTTGATTAAGACTGCCGAATACCTGCAGAGCGAAGTTGACTGGCGCAAGTGCCCGGTCCCCAACCTGCCCGAATATGCCTTCATTGGTCGCTCCAACGTGGGCAAGTCTTCGCTCATTAATATGCTGACTAACCACAAGGGGCTTGCGAAGACCTCTTCACAGCCTGGCAAAACGCAGACGATCAATCATTTTCTGATCAATAAGAATTGGTATCTCGTGGATTTGCCCGGTTATGGGTTTGCCAGGACGTCCAAGACCAACCGCGCGAAATGGCAGAAGATGATTTCCGACTATCTGCTCTTTCGCGAGAATCTCCAAATCGTCTTCGTGTTAGTTGATGCACGGCTCGAACCTCAGCGAATTGACATTGATTTTATCAACAATCTCGGAGAAAACGGTATCCCGTTTGCCATTATCTTCACCAAAACCGACAAAAACTCAGCTGGTAAAACCATGAGTAATGTCCAAAAGATGAAGAATGCCCTTGCGGAGACCTGGGAGGAGTTACCGATGATGATTCGGTCCTCGGCTGTCTCCAGTGCTGGCCGTGACGAGATTCTGGATTTCATTGACGGAATCAATAACGAATTCACAATCCAATAACCTATAACCCATAACCAATAACCAATAACCCATGACAAATATGAGACATTACGCTTTAGCCGCTGTGGTAATAACCTTGATTCTCGCGGGGTGCGGCTGCAAAACATCCAAGAGAAGCGTAAGCGACGAACATTATCCTCTCGTCGGGACGCAATGGAATCTTGTCAAGTTGGACGGTGTTGAGATTGGCGCGGACTTTGCCCTGCGCCCGTTCATCACGTTCGACACCGCCGACAACGTCCAGGGCAACCTTGGATGTAACACCTTTTTCGGGACCTATTCCGCCAACAAGAAGCACAAGATGACCCTTGAGTTTCAAGGTGCCACCAAGCGCCTCTGCCAAAACATGGGCGTGGAGCGGAAGTTTATGCAGGCACTGAAACGCGACATCACCCGTTATGAGATTGTGGGCGAGGAGCTTATCCTCTTCGAGGGCGAACAAGAGGTGATGCGTTTTACCGGTGTCGATTTGAGCAAAGTGGAATAGCACGGAGGTGCCTTAGGAACTGCGGCTTTCCTGCCGCAAAACAAGCCGCCACGAGAGGTGGCGCTCCTGTTAAAAAGTCTGCGACAAGAATGTCGCAGCTACTAAATCAAACGGACCTCTTTCCGTCGGGAAGGAGGTCCGTTTTTATATTGTTAATGGAAATATTATCTGTTTTTGCTGGCTTTGGCGCCCTGGGTCTGCGTACCGACGCGGGCCATGGCGCAGCGGAAGCCAATATAGTCGGTGGCTTCGTCTTCGTCCATGTAGCGTCTTGCGCCGGGGGAAGACCAGTAAGGAATATCCTTCCAGGAACCGCCTTTGTAGACGCGGGCGCGGTCGCCGACGAGGGAATAGTCGTAGTTGGCGTTGGTTTTCGCATACATTCTGTCGGTCGCTTCCTCGTTGGTTGTAGCGTTCTTCCAGTCGTCCATGTCCTTGAGGGACTGCCAGTCACCGTCGAGATAGTTCTTGTTGTCGGCGGCGCGGTAGTTACGGCGGCGGTCGTTCTTGAAGTCAGAGACGGGAACCATCGGGATTCTACCCACGCTGTCGCGCTCGGCAACCGTACCATCTTCCAGCAGCTTCTTGGTTTCGAAGTAGTTACCACGGAACGGATTGTATTCGGTCACGTCGTCGTGGGAGGTTTGACGATAGACATCCATGACCCATTCGGACACGTTGCCGCCCATTTGGTAGAGGCCGTAATCGTTGGGCCAGTCGGACTTGACCTCCTTGGTGTAGAAGCCGTTGTCGTTGAGGGAGCTGGCGACACCCATATAGTCGCCACGGCCACGGCGGATGTTGTTCATGAAGTCGCCGTAGTATTTCTTGTCTTCGGAACGCAGCTGTGAGCCGTTCCACGGATAGACCTTTCGCTCAAGCACGCGCTCGTTGAGGGTGTTGCCGACGGTGCTGAAGGCGGCGTACTCCCATTCAGCCTCGGTGGGGAGGCGGTATTTAGGCAGCAGGATGCCGTCTTCCATCTTCACGTTGCGGTATTCGCCGCTGGAGATGTAGCGCAGACGTTTCTGACCTTCAGCCTCGTAGGATTCGTAGGTCAGGTAGGCGTCGGTGTTGAAGTACCCCTCGGCAGAGGGAGTCTCGGCGAACTCGATATAGCCACGATCCACCAGAATCTGCTCGTTGACGCGGTCGGTACGCCAGGCGGCATAGTTTGTGGCCTGCAGCCAGCTCACGCCCACCACCGGATAGAAGCGGAAGGCGGGGTGGCGGAAGTAGTATTCCACCTGAGGCTCGTTGTAGCCCAGACGGTCACGCCAAACGGCCTCGTCAGGCATGGCGTTGTCGTAGACCACTTTCAAATCCTGCGGGATGAAGACGCGCTCCAGCCAGTAGAGATATTCGAGGTAGTCAACATTTGCGATTTCGCACTCATCCATGTAGAAAGAGGCGACGGAGACGCGGCGAGGCGTGTTGTTCCAGTCTTTCATCACGTCCTCTTCCATCTGGCCCATCACAAAGCTACCGCCCTCGATGAAGACGAGGCCGGGGCCGGTGGCCTGCTCCTCAAACGGCGCCACCTCGAAACCGCCGTTCTTGGCATCGTTGTAGTTCCAGCCCGTGGTGGCGGATTTCTGTTTCTTACAGGAAGACATTCCTATCAGCAGCGCTGCGATAGTGAACAATCCTAATAATTTCTTTGCTGTATTCATTTCTTAAACTGTTTTTCGATTTTTAATATTCTGAATTCTAAAGTGTTAGAAAGACGGACAGTTGAGGTCCTTCAAGGCTTTGCGCTTGTTGGGGCAGGGCAGGAGGAACTGGAGGGAGACCTCGTGTGCACCGCCGGAGTAGTTAGCTAATTTACTGATAGTTGCGTCATACGAATAGGCCACTTTGAACCATTCGTATTCTACGCCGAACATCACGATGAAAGCATCCATATTGTGATAGGAGATAGGCTGTGTGACGGGTTGTCCGAGCGTGTCGGTGCCCATGAACACTTCGCCTTTGTAGGTGAGGCCGTGGCGCAGCCACATGCCGAGGGTGAACGGGTAGAAGTTGAGGTAGAAACCCTCGCTGAAGTAGTTGAAGTTCTGCTGGTGTTGGTAGATGAAGTTCGGACTGATGGAAATATCGCCGAAGGAGGTCTCTTTCTTACTCTTGCGTTTGAGGTCGAAGTAACCGCCGACGTGTGCGGTCCACTTCACTGGACGGTAGTCGTAGGCGCCCAAGCCATTGGAGATGAAGCCTCTGGCACCGATGATGGGCACGATGTGGTGGGCAGCCACGCCGAAGTAGAAGTGCGGGGTGTAGCCCAAGAAGCCGGCGGCCATGTCAAACGAGTGGATAGTCAGCTGGTTAGGCTGGATTTCGGCGGTCTGATAGATGACACCGTACTTGGGATCGATCATGTCGCCGAAAACGAGATTCTCCCAGTTGAGGCTGCGGTTCTCGTAGGTGGCCTGCAAGGCGAAGCGCATATTGAAATTTTTGGAAACCTTCAGTTTGAAGGAGTACATCACGCTGGCCGTGTAGGTGTTGATGATGCCGCCTTCACCGGCGCGGTCGCCGAACAGCAACACGCCGATACCGCCCGAGAGCTTGTCGAAATGCTCGTCGTAGGAACCCGTAAAGGTCATGAACGTTCCCGGAGCCGACGGCCACTGGTCGCGGAAGTTGAAAGCCAGGCGCGGGCAGACGTTGGTGCCTGCGAATGCCGGGTTCAAATAGAGCGGGTTGGCATAATATTGCGAAAACAGTGCATCCTGCGCAGACACACGGAAACCTGCAAAAGCCAATACAACAGTGATTATGACAACAATTCGTTTATTCATACTCGTTTATATTTATAGCGGGCAAAGATACAAAATTATTAAACGCTTTGACCTCTTTTTTGTTACAATTTTTCCTGCAATAATTACAACGTCATTTCGTTATGGATTATTGTGAGGTTCACACTTAAATAACGGAAAATGACAAAGAAATCTTGGGTACAGATTGTGATTTTTATTTTAGTAAGTTTTCAAATCGTTGATAGTCAGGCACAAACGATACAAAAAAAATATTCAATCCGCTGGGGAGAACCCTTCCAGAACACCTTCTCGGACGGCTCCCAACAGACGTTTCTCACCTTCGAGAACGCCACTTACGGATATGATTTCCCCGATCTGCCGGTTTTTTATGAGGCCATCCCTGTTGATATTTTTTTCTCCGACTACAATGTCAAGGTGGTGTCGCAGGAGTTTGAGGAGATGACCGCGCAGGAAACGGTACTTATGCCTCAAGATTTTCATAATCAATCTGTTAAGTATGAAATAAGTTCTGCTTACGACCGCCATGACGTCTTTGCGCGGCTCTATTTCATTCCAATCGTGGAGACTGCCCCCGGCCGCTACCAGAAGTTGACCTCCGTGACGTTGGAAATCACCGGCATGAATGCGAAAGCCCGCAAAGGTACTCGTGGGTATGCCGCGCAGTCGGTGCTCGCCAAAGGCCAGTGGTATAAGTTTTCGCTGACGGAGACAGGAATCTATAAAGTTACGTATCAGGATCTTACGGCTATGGGGATGTCGTCGCCTATCACATCGTCCCAGCTTGCGGTTTTCGGCAACGGCGGTATGATGCTGTCGGAACGCAACGACGATCTGCGTGTGGACGACCTGTCGGAACTGCCGTTGGAGATGCATGACGGCGGTGACGGCTCCTTTGACAACGGCGACTATTTCCTCTTTTACGGTCTCTCGCCGCATCGGGTTCGCTATGATACTACCAATCAACGGTTTACGCACGATTATAACATCTACTCCGATAATTCCTACTATTTTGTTACGCAGACACCGGGTATTGGGGATAAAAAACGTATCCAAACGGTTGAAAACGAGAGTCTTAATGCCAATAACACCGTTCAGGATTTTACCTACTTCGGCTTCTATGAGGATGATGTCATCAATTTGAGTGAGTCGGGAAAAACCTGGTTTGGCGACCGTTATGACATTACGCTGTCGCACGACTATTACTTCCGGCTCCCGAGTGCGCCTACGGGGCAGGGCAGGCTGTCGGTGCGGGCTGCCGCTTCGTCTTCCTCGCTGTCCGCCTTCCAAAGCAAAGTCAACCAGGTGACGGCGGGCAGCTTCAATCTGCGTTCCACCAGCGGCTCCCTGTTGGTGTGCATCAGCGTTGGCAATTTCTCGTTCAATGCCACGTCACAGGATTTGGATGTGCAGCTGACCTACAACAAGCCGACCTCCTCGGCAGTGGGCTATCTCGACTGGATTGAGGTTGAGGTGCCCTGTACGCTGACCCTGCGTGGCGGACAGACGGCCTTCCGCAACCTTTCGACAGTGGGTGTCGGTAATATAACACAGTTCAATTTGCAGAGTGTCAGTGCCTCCGCCTCCGTTTGGGATGTCACCGACCCCTCGCAATCTGTGCGCCTTGCCCTTACGGGTGACGGACAAGGTTCCCATTTCAAAGCCCACACGGATAGCTTGCGCGAGTTTATTGTCTTTGACGGAACCAACTATTTGACTGTTAATCCGTTGTCGTCTGTGTCCAATCAAAATCTGCATGGTACGGGCAACGTCGATATGGTGATTGTGGCGCATCCTGATTTCTTGCAGCAGGCCAACCGATTGGCACAGTTTCGTGCCGAGAATGACGGGTTGAGCGTGAAGGTTGTCACCCCGCAGCAAGTCTATAACGAGTTTTCCAGCGGCTCGCAGGATCCTATCGCCATCCGCAACTATATGCGGATGATTTACGACCGCACCAACAAAGCCTATCCCAAGTATCTGCTGCTGTTCGGCCGTCCGAGCTACGATTTTCGCGGACGGGCGCAGGGAACGGCGATTTATGTGCCTAATTTCCAATACAATGTAGAATATGTAGGCGACGTGTCAATGCCGCAGTACAAATATATATCTGACATTCGAGCCCAATACACCAATGATGATGCGTTAGGATTGCTTGACGAAGGGGAAGGCTACAACGGCGACGGATTGTACGATTTGGGCATTGGCCGTTTCCCCTGCACGAGTGTGTCGCAGGCGGCTGTGGCGGTGGACAAAAGCATCCGCTACACTGAGAAACGGAACCTCGTGTCGGAAAATTCGTCGCAGATTTCCAACTTCGGCGACTGGCGCAACATCATGGCGTTTGTGGCGGATGATGAGGAACACAACGACTTCGTCTCCAATGCGGACCTCTTCACCGAGCGAGTGGCACAGTATAATCCGAACATCAATTTCGATAAAATCTACCTTGACGCCTACCAGCAGGTTTCCAACGCCGGCGGCCAGCGTTATCCCGATGCCGTGACCGACATCAACAACCGGATGAACCGCGGTGCGTTGTTCTACATGTACATCGGGCACAGCGGTAAGGACGGTTGGGCGGCTGAGCGCGTTTTGGAGAACTCCGACATCAGCCGTTGGAACAACAAATACAACATGCCGGGCCTCATCTCCTTGTCCTGCACCTTCGCATTTTACGACCGGATAATCCAGTCCCCCTCCGACCTCATGTTCTTCAGCAACGAGGGCGGTCCTGTGGCGGTCATCGCCGCCGCGCGCGAGGCATGGTCGCTGCCGAACAACATCTTCGGCCGCAATTTCTTCACGCAGATTTTTCAGAAAGATGAGAATGGCAACTATTTGTCAATAAGTGATTTGCATCGAAAAGCGAAAAACTTGAGCGGCGCACCGTCGGGCGGGAAGGGCAATGACCTTTGCATGTTCGTCATGTTTGGCGACCCCTCCATCAAATTGTCCGTACCTAAATATAATATAGTCACCGACTCCATCAACGCACAGGCAGTGGGAAATGCCACCGACACGGTTCGCGCCCTGTCGAAAGTGACGGTCTGTGGCCGCGTGACGGACGACAACTTGCAGACACTGACGGCTTTCAACGGGACATTGTTTCCGTCGGTTTATGACAAGAAAGTGACCGCCACCACCTTGATCAACGACCCTGCCCCGTATTATGAGCCGTTCGAGTTCGAGGTGCAGAAAAGCATCCTCTTCAAGGGCAATGTGACGGTCAAGGACGGTCGGTTCAAGTTTTCGTTCTATGTGCCCAAGGACATTGACTACAGTTTTGGGAACGGGCGAATCAGCTATTATGCCAGGGCCGACCATGAGGATGCGTCGGGCGCGTTTACGGATTTCATTATCGGCGGTATGGACACCAACGGTATTCAAGATGACGAATGTCCTGTGATAGAGCTTTTTATGAACGACGAGAACTTTGTCAACGGAGGTGTCACCGGCACGAGCCCGACGTTGATTGCCAAGATTTCCGACAACTTCGGCATCAACACCACGGGGAACGGCATTGGGCACGACCTGACGGGTGTGCTGGACCGCAATTCGGGCTCCAAGATTGTGCTGAACGACTATTACCAGACCGAAAAGGACAGTTTCAACTGCGGTACAGTTCGTTATCAGCTGAGTGAACTGGCTCCCGGCGAGCATACGATTTCCGTGCGGGCGTGGGATGTCAACAACAACAGTGCAGAGCAGGAGCTGACTTTCCGGGTGGTGAGTGAGGACAAATTCGAGTTGAGCCATGTGCTGAACTATCCGAATCCGTTCACCACGCACACCGACTTCTATTTTGAGCACAACCAGCCCGGCGGCACGTTCGACATCCAAGTCAATATCTATACGATTTCCGGCAAGTTGGTTAAAACGCTGTACGACAGTCAGTACATGGAAGGAAACCGTTGCCGGGCCATCTCCTGGGACGGTTTGGACGACTATGGCGACAAGTTGGCGAAAGGCACCTACCTCTATCGCGTCCGCGTGAAAAACCAGGACGGCCAGACCGCTGAAACGATTGAAAAACTGGTGATTTTGTGACCATGAAAATTTTTTTTTCGATGGATATAATAAAACGGTTGAAAGGCCGTTAACGCATAGTTTTTTTTTGAATTAATTATAGTATTAACAAGTTATAAAAACTCAAAACTACCAATGAACAAGCAAGTTATGAAAAAAACAGTTACTGTTTTAACCTGTGTTCTACTTTTCACAACCGTGCGAGTCTTCGCGCAGGACAGCAAAGGAGCCATAAATCCCGGACAGCTGACAGGCCAGGAGTTAAACGCCATCACCACGGCGGTGCCGTTCCTATCCATCGCCCCGGACAGCCGTGCCGGTGCTATGGGTGACATCGGATGTGCCACCTCGGCCGACGCCAACTCCCAAAGCTACAACCCTGCGAAGTATGTCTTCAATGAGAACAGATTCGGTTTCAGCGTCTCTTACAGCCCCTGGTTGCGCCAGTTGGTGAACGACATCAACCTGGCCTACCTCGCCGGTTACTGGCGTATCACCGATATGGACGCCATTGCCATGTCACTGCGTTACTTCTCCTTGGGTGACATTGAATTTATGGACGATCAAGGTCAGCTGATGAGCACCCAGAATCCCAATGAGTTCGCCATCGACTTCACCTATTCGCGCAAGCTGATCGACCAACTCTCCATCGCCATTACGCCGCGTTTCATCTATTCCAACCTGACCGCCGGCCAGTTTGTGGGCGGTGAGGAGACGAGAGCCGGTATGGCCGGTGCCGCTGACATCTCCCTCTTCTACGAGCAGGATTTTGACGTCAAAGCATTTGAGAACAGTACGTTGCGTGCCGGATTGTGCATTTCCAACATGGGCAACAAGATGTCCTATTCCTCTGGAACATTGCGCCGTGACTTCCTGCCCACCAACCTCAAGTTGGGTATCGGTTACGAGATGGACTTCGACGGCTACAACAAGTTGGCTATCAACGGTGAAATCAACAAATTGTTGGTCCCCACAAATCCCATATATCTGATTGACAGTGTGACGGGACACATTGTGTATGACAATGCCGGAAATCCCGTTATCAATGCCGGTATGAACCCCGATGTTTCCGTGCCTCAGGGGATGATTCAGTCTTTCTATGACGCACCGCTCGGTTTCAAGGAGGAGATGCGTGAGATTATGTGGGCGTTGGGCGCGGAATACAGCTACCGTAACCTCTTCTTCGTGCGTCTCGGTTATTTCCACGAGAGCCAGTACAAGGGCAACCGCCAGTTCCTTTCCGTTGGCGCCGGTATCAAGTACAGCATCTTCGGTATCGATGTTTCCTACCTGATCGCCACCAAGCAATATCACCCGCTGGCCAACACGCTGCGCTTTACCCTTAACTTCGATTTCGTCTCCACTAACAAGGACGAAATCAAGAAACAAGGCCGTCTAAAATAAGATTGAAGGTTTAAGGCAACTCTAAACTCTAAACTCTAAAAACGATGGATTTTCGAGTTGGATTTGGATATGATTCCCATAGGTTCGCCCCTGATAGACCGTTGGTCATCGGGGGCGTAGCCATTCCATACGAGTTTGGGTTGGCGGCGCATTCCGACGGAGATGTGCTCCTTCATGCCGTGTGCGATGCCCTGCTTGGCGCGGCTGGCTTGAAGGATATCGGCACTTGGTTTCCCGACACCGACGACACCTACAAGAACGCCGACAGCACGCAGTTGCTCGCCAAGGTGGTGGAGGTCATCCATGCCAAGGATTGGATGGTGAACAACCTGGATTGCACGCTCGTATTGGAGGAGCCCAAAATGAAACCGTATATTGACGACATTATCACAAAGTTGTCTCAGATGTTGGGCACCCCGACGGAAAATATCGCTGTGAAGGCCAAGACCAACGAGAAAATGGGTTTCACGGGCGCTGGCGAAGGCATCGCCGCCGTGGCTGCCGTGACGTTGCGGAAAACGTGTTGATTTTTTCCGATTTTGTATGAAATTCCCGTTGTAGAGACGTGCCATGGCGCGTCTCTACAATTGCATATTAAACCGCTCGTTTGTATTCAAAAATTATATACCTTTGCCCGTTTTAAAACGCGAAAAATATGAGACGTTTCGTTCTTTCTACCTTGTTGATTATCACGGTGTTATTTGCGATGGCGCAACCTAAGCCCGTCAAAAACGTGATATTGTTGATTACCGATGGCACCTCCACGAGCCTGCTGTCGTGTGCCCGTTGGTACCAGACCTATCTGGACCCCACTCAGACAACCCTGAACATTGACCCATACGTCTGCGGTCTTGTGCGCACCCATTCGTCGGATGCGCCTATTGGCGATTCCGCTCCGACGACTTCCTGCTATGTGTCGGGTATGCCTTCGCAGACTGGTTTTGTTTCCACCTACCCAGTGGCTACGGACCACGATTTGGTGCCCGTAGATCCTAATCGCGCCTACCAGCCGTTGGCCACGGTTTTGGAGGCCGCCAAAATCCTCCAACATAAATCCACCGGTTTGGTCTTCACTTGCGAGTTCCCGCACGCCACCCCCGCCGACTGTTCTGCACACTCTTACAAGCGCGGTCGTTACAGCGTCATTATCCCGCAGATGGTCCACAACCACCTCGATGTGGTGATGGGCGGCGGTGTCAGCTATCTCAAGGACAATTATCAGCAAGATTTGAAGAACGAAGGATATAGCATCTATTTGGATGACATCCAAGGTTTTCGGAACTGCACGAAAGCACCCGTCTGGGCGTTGTTCGGCGAGAGTTCCGTCCCCTATTGGTTGGAGGCCGATCATCAGCAAATCCCGTCCATCTCGGAGATGACTCGCAAGGCCATTGACCTGCTCTCGAAAAATGAGAACGGCTTCTTCCTGATGGTGGAAGGCAGCAAGGTCGACTGGGCGGCGCACGACAACGATGCCAAGAACGCCATGATTGAATTCATTGAGTTTGACAAAGCCTGTGGCGAGGCATTCCGTTTTGCCAAAGAGAACGGCGAAACCGCCGTCATTGTTCTCGCCGACCACGGTACCGGTGCCGTTACCCTCGGCAACATCAAAGCCTGCAACGACGGTTACGACAAATTGTCGCTCAAACAGCTCATGAGTCCCATTGACAACTACAAACTGTCGTGCTGGTCGATGGGTGAAAAACTCAAAAAAGCTGACACCACCGAATGGCCGCAGCTTTTCGAGACCTACTTCGGTTTCACCCCGCAACCCGCCGAAATCACCTATCTGACGACGGGCAGCGACTATAGCAACTCCCCGATTCCGTACGAGCAGCGTAAGAACAACCTCTCGGTGTGCAAGATGCTTAGCCAGATTCTCTACGGTCGCACCTATTTCGGCTTCACCACCTTCGGTCACACCATCGAGAATGTCTTCTTAGCTATGTACAATCCGAAAAACGACGTGCTCCACGGCGTCCAAACCAACATTGACATTTTCAATTACATGGCCAGTCAGATGGGATTGGAGAATGATATGGCGAAACTCACCGAGGACATTTATGCCCGACATCAGGAGGTTTTCGACGGCTTTGAGGTGAAAATCGACAGTGTGGACAAGTACAATCGTCGTTTGACCGTCAAAAACAAGAAAAACGTCTTGGTGGCGGAGAGTTACAACAACTACGTCATGGTGAACAAGACGCGGGTTGATCTCTCGTCTGTGATTGTCTATATGGACAAAACCAACACGTTCTATCTCCCGAAAGAACTGCGTAAATATTTGGAGACAAAATAATTTCCGGGGTATAATTTTTTCAGGCAAGAGACGTTAATCACAATCACGAAAAGTTAAAACAAATCAATATGGAAACCACGAGTTCGATGAATTATGCGGGTCAAACCCAAAATTCAAATCAAGACAACCCGTTGAAAAAATGGGTCATCATCCTGGGTGCTTTGGCAGGGGTGTTCCTGTGCACCACGATTTACTTCGCCCGGTTCGCCAAACCGACGATAAACACGGTGTACCAGCAAGTGGAGAGCCAGAATATGGAACTCCGGGGCGAGTTGGACTCCCTGTTGGCGGAACACAATCGCATCAAGGAGCAGTACGGCGAGCTTTCCGACCAGCTGAGCGAGAAGGACAGCATCATTATGGCGAGTGCCGCTGAGATTGAGAAGCTGATCAACTCCCAGGCCGACTACAACCGCATCAAGAAGCAGCTGGCGCGTCTGCAGAACATCTCGCAGGAGTATGTTCAGGAGATGGACAAGCTCTATCAGGAGAACAAGGCGTTGAAGGAGGAGAACCTGCAGGTGCGTGCCGATTTGGAGCAGGAGCGCGAAGTGACCCGCACGATGCAGAAATCCAACGAGGATCTTTCTCAGAAAATCAGCAATGCTGCCGTCTTCAAGGCTTACAATATCAAGAGTGCGGGCTATTTGGTACGCAACAAGGGTACCGAGGAGCCGACCGAGAAAGCCAACAAGGTGAAGCGCATCAAGACGACGCTGATGTTGGGTGAAAACTCGCTCATTGAGCCCGGTCCCGTGAACGTCTACTGCCGTATCGCCATCCCGGAGACCGGCAAGGTACTCACCATGGGCAGCGGCGATACCTATTCGTTCGTGCACAACGGCCAACGGCTGCAGTATTCCTGCAAAACGGTCGTAAATTACAACAACAAGGCCGAGAATATCACGTTGAACTGGGATCTGATGTCCGACGACAAGGCCATCAAGGGTCAGTACAGTGTACAGCTCTACACGGATGACCAGTTCCTCGGTGAAACCTATTTTACATTGAAGTAAACCACATAAAGCCAGTTAGTTATCATGGTTAGTAGGCGATATTTGAGAATCAAGACGATGCAGGCACTGTATGCCTACAACGCCAACCCGAAGGCGGAAGTCCGCACGTATGAGATGAATTTGGTGAAGTCGATACGAGAGTGCTACGAGCTTTTCTTGTGGCTTTTCGCCCTGCTGCCGGAAATCGCCTTTTACCGCATGAAGAAGCTGGACAGCATGAAGGAGAAGTACAATCCTACGGAAGAGGACCTGAACCCGAACATGAAGTTCGTGAACAATCGGGTTATCTGGCAGATGGAGAACAATCAGACACTCAAACAGTTGTGGCCTCGCTACCATGTTCTTTGGGAAAATGATACCGACCTGATTTCCAAGCTTTTCCGTGAGATTGAGCAACTGCCGGAATACGAAGTTTACATGTCCACGCGCGAGGGCGATTACAAGTCGGATAAGAAACTCGTGCTGGCTGTCATTGAGAAGGTTTTTGCAACGAACGACCTGTTACACTGGTTCTTGGGTGAGAAAAACACCCATTGGATTGACGATTACGAGGAGGCGATGCTGATGTTCTACCAAAACGTGAAGGAGTTCAAGGAAGAAGACGGCGACAACTGCAAGATTGCCACGCTGTTCAAGAGCGACGAGGATGAGCAGTTCTGTCGGCAGCTTTTCCGCAAAACCCTCGAAAACGCCGATGAATATACGAAAATGGTGGAGGCGAAGCTGCAAAACTGGGAGTTGGAGCGCGTGATAAGCATGGATATGTTGCTCATGCAGATGGCGTTGTGCGAGTTGCTGGAGTTTCCCTCCGTGCCCATCAAAGTCACCTTGAACGAGTATATTGAGCTGGCGAAATGGTACAGCTCCGACAAGAGCAAGGTGTTCGTCAACGGCATCCTCGACCGACTGATTGTCGATCTTCGCGACAGCGGCCGACTGGTGAAAACCGGACGCGGATTGTATCAAAATTGAGCATTGAAAAAACATATTCCTTGAGAGGGCTGTAAGCCCGAAATATGTCAGCCCAGGGTGAACGAAGTGAGCCCTGGGTTAAAGAATGAAAAAATGATGAGTATGAAACGTATAATATGTATAATGGTCGTTGCGGCAATGTTCATCGCCGGTTGCCATAACAAGCCCGCCAAAGAGGGTGATTTCACGGTTGACGATGTCCACATCCCGCAGACGGCCGATGGTTTGTCAAAGAAGGAGGCGGAGAAGATGCCGGTCATCACGTTCGAGAATACAACCTACGATTTCGGAGAGGTGGTGGAAGGCGAGCGGCTGACGTACGCCTTCAAGTTCAAGAACACGGGGAAGTCGAACCTGATTATCTATTCCTCGGAGGCTACCTGCGGCTGCACGACCTCGCAACCACCGAAGGCGCCTGTGCGTCCGGGCGAGAGCGGCGAGATTACCGTTACGTTTGACTCCAAAGGTCAGAAAGGCAATGTGCAGAAGCGCATTTTAGTGGGTGCCAACACCTATCCCGCCGAAACCATCCTCACAATCAAAGCGAATGTTTCATCAAGTAAATAGTTAACAACCAAAATTTTAAGACTATGTTGGATATTTTATTCCCTCTTTTGCAGTCAGGCAGCGGTGCTGCTCCCGCCGGTGGCATGGGCGGTGGATCTTCCATGCTCCTTTTCCTCCTGCTGATGATTCTCATTTTCTACTTCTTCATGATTCGTCCGCAACAGAAGAAGCAGAAAAAGATTGAAGAGGCCCGCAACAGCCTGCAGAGAGGCGACAAAGTGGTCACCATCGGCGGCATTCATGGCAAGATTGTGGATGTGAAGGATCGCACCTTCACTCTCGAAATCGCCCACGATGTGCGCATTGAGGTGGACAAGGCCGCGATCTCCTTCAACGAGGCCGAACTTGGCAACAAGTCCGAAGCCAAGAAAGAAGAGGAAAAATCAGAGAATAACGAATAGGTTATGGCTGAGAATCCGAACCGCATACCCGTGAAGCTCCCTTCACTGGCGTTTGTTGTGTGCCTGCTGATTTCCATCGCTTGCTGGATTTTGGTTACGCTGTCGAAGGAGTACAAGGTATCGTACGATTACAAGCTTGTGTGCGAGAACCTGCCTGATGGCCGCAAATCCATCACCGCTTCAGATACCGTCATCACGCTGACATTCAACCAGAAAGGGGTGATCTACCTGACGCAACCTTTCCGGATGAAAGAGAAAACGGTGACGGTTTCAATCAATGACTTGATCAAGCCGAAGAACAAGGTGACGGTCTATACGTTTACCAACAAGGAGCTGTGCGACTACCTGTCCAGCCACAACTTCGGCCCTGAACTGGTCTCCGTATCCGCACCCGAGGTCATCACGTTTTATCTGCGTTAAGCATGGTTAAAATCGGGCTTACGGGTGGCATAGGGACGGGAAAAACCTTCCTGTCCAAGCATTTTGTGGACATGGGCATCCCGGTCTATTACGCCGATGAAGAGGCGAAGAAGTTGTATCGTCAGTCGGCGTTTTTGGCGGATATGCGGCAGGTTTTCCCGGATGAGAAACTCTGGCTTCCCGACGGTTCCCTGAACATGCAGCAACTGTCTCTATCGTTTGCAGATGAGGACTTTCTGCAACGGTTGAGCCGTTTCGTACACCCGTACGTGATGCGCGATTTCGAGCGTTGGGCTATTGAACAGAACACAGCTGCCGTCATGATGGAATCCGCCATCCTGTACGAATACGGTTTAGATAAGCATTTCGATAAAATCATTGTGGCCGACGCGCCGGAATCCCTGCGTATCAGGCGTATACAGGTGCGTAACCCGCATCTCACGGAGGCGGACATCCGCCAGCGCATGTCACGGCAGATGCCGCAAGAGGAGAAATGTTCCCGTGCCGATTTGGTGGTTTGCACAGGGGAGACGTACGCGGAAGGGTTATCGTTATTGTAGAGACGTTGCGCGCAACGTCTCTACAACGATGCATGTCCGATGATTTTGTATTCCGGTCTGTCCTTCTCGTAGAGACGCAAAATTTTGCGTCTCTACAATGAGGCCTGTCCGATAATTTTGTATTCCGGGCCCTCTTTGTGGAGGAAACTCTGGTAGAGATTTAACACATTGATTTCCAAGGGTTGTGAGAACGGCGTTTGTTGCGCCGTCTCGATGGCCTCCCAGAATTTTTTCTTGTCGTGCAGGTTTTTGATGCGGCCGAGGGTGATGTGCGGCACGAAATTGCCGTGGTTGGGTTCGAAACCGATGGCCTGTAGCTTCGGTTCCAAGTCATCGAACAATTTCCTGAACGGTTCAAAATGGTCGAAGCCGAGCCAGATCACCTCTGGGTGATAATGGCTTCCGAATACGCCGATTTTGTTGACCGTCAACGTGATAGGATCGTTTTGCGAAGCGACCTCCGTTAATGCCGCCTTTATATCCGGCACACGTTGCGGAGGGGTCGCGCCCAAGAACCGCAATGTCAAGTGGCGCACATCATCCCTCACCCACACGATGTCATCGTGGCGCAAGCGGAAACGCAAATCGGCGGAGATCTTTTGGATTTCCGCCGATAAGGTTATTACAGGTGTGGCGATGAAGAGTCGTTTCATTCGCCCTTGGTATTTTGGTTGTGGAAGCGCAACAACTTGTTGTACAGATGTCTGCGCTCCGGTCCAATGACGTTGTGGTCGTGGACGGTATAGACGAAGTACTCCAGCTCAATGTCATCGCTGACAGCTTGACGAAGCAATTCCAATGTATGTTGTTGTACCACCGTATGATCCTGCGCGCCGTGCATCACGAGCAGCGGGCATTTCACGTTCTTGATTTTCGGGATGATGTTGGCGTTTTCGTAGCCCGACGGGTTCTCCTGCGGGGTGTCCATATAACGTTCGCCGTACATCACTTCGTACCACTCCCAGTTGACCACGGGACCGCCACAGGAGGCCGCCTTGAAGGTCTCGGGATGCGCCGTAATCAGCGACAACACCATGAATCCGCCGTAGCTCCAGCCATCCAGACCAATGCGGTCGGCATCCACGTAAGGCAGTGATTTCAAGTATTCTACGCCGCACATTTGGTCTTCCACCTCACGCACGCCGAGGTTGCGGTGGATACATTTCTCAAACTCCGCGCCACGGTTCTGCGTGCCACGGTTGTCGAGTGTGAAGACGATATAGCCCTGCTGCGCCATAAATTCGAGGAAAAGGCCGCCGGAGAGGTACTGGTTGGTCACTAACTGCGAGTGCGGACCGCCGTAAACGTACAGAAAAACGGGGTATTTCTTGCTCTTGTCCATATTCGGGGGCGTAATCATGCGGCACCACAGCGAATCGCCCTCCTTGTTCACGATGGGGAAGATTTTCGTGTCGCCGAGCTGCATCACACCAAACGGACTCTTCGCAGTGAGCAGTGTGCGCACCGTTTTACCGTTGTTATCGACCAAAGAGACGATTCTCGGGGTCGTAGGATTGCTAAAATAATCGACGAAGTATGCCTTCGACTCGCTAAAGGCAGGACGATGGACACCATCCGCATGGGCAAGACAGGTGAGGGTCCCCTTGTCGATATTGACCTTGCAAACATACTGGTTCACAGGTTTTTCTAACGGAGACATGAAATAGACATTCTTCTCGTCCTTGTCTAAGCCGCAGTATTCGCTGATGTCGAACTTGCCATCAATCACTTTCTTCACCAATTGGCCGTCGGCAGTGTACATATACAGGTGCTTCCAGCCGTCGCGGTCGCTGAACCAGAGGAAGTTGCCATTTTTCAGGAAGATCATACGGCGAGTAGGTTCTACGTAGCGACTGTCGCGCTCTTCAATGAGGGTGGCTAACTTCTTGCCGGTTTGCAGGTCGTAACGGATCAGTTTGGAGTGGTTCTGCTCGCGGTTGAGGTGCGAAATGTAGATGTATTTCTCGTCAGGTGAGAACGTTACGTTGGTAAGGAACTCGCCGTCGGCTTTGTCGGTGTTGATGTAATGGTAAACGGGAGCGCCTTTTTCAGCGGATTTGGCCACGTCGAAGATGCCGAGTGTTACCACATGCGAGGTGCGACCGGCCATCGGGTATTTGATGTTCTCAACCGTCGCGATGGGCGTGCCAGTGTTCACGAGCGGATAGTCCTCCACCATGCTCTCGTCCATGCGGTAGAAGGCGATGAAGTTGCCGTTCGGGGAGATGTACTGTCCCTCGTCGATGCCCCATTCGCTGCGGTGCACCGACTCACCGAATACGATGTGTTCACCGGTGTCAGGACAAAGCAGCACGGGTTTGTAGCCGTTCTGGGCACTCTCCACGAACACGCCCTTGTCGTTCTTGATGACAAAGACACCGTGTTTGACATCCTGGTCGATGACATCGTCCCAATCGACCTTGTCAAATTCGGTGGTGGTGATTTTGCCTTTCACCACGCTGACGGTTTTGTGGTCGGCGGGGAAGTAGAGGGTATTGGCATCCAGCCACTCATAGCCGTAGGGGCTGGAAATCTCGTGCGCTTTCTGCGATGCGGCGGCGAGGAAGGTGGTCTCCTTACCGCTTTTGGCGTCCACGAGTAAAATATTCCGGTCATCGTCGATGTAGGCGTATTGTTCGGCACCGGGCCGCCAGGCGATGCCCCGGATATTGTCAATGACGTAGCGTTTCTTGAAATCGATGGTCTGCCCGAAAACGGGAGCCAGCAGCATCAGGAAAGCGATGCTCAATAAGAAGTTTAGTCTCTTCATATTTAGTGTTTTATAAATCTCGAATTATTTCACAATCGTAAGTTCTTGCATCAGGTTCTGGGCGTTGGCCATCTTGTCGATGATGAAGAGCAGGTAGCGCATGTCCATGCAGATGGTTCGTTGCACCTGCTGTTCGAAGGAGATGTCGCCGCTCATGGCCTCCCAGTTGCCGTCGAAGGCCAGACCGATGAGGTTGCCGTTCGCGTCGATGACCGGACTGCCGGAGTTGCCGCCTGTAATGTCGTTGGTGGTGATGAAATTGACCACCAAGTCACCGTTTTTGTCCGCATATTGGCCGTAGTCGTGGTTCTCCCACAGTTTGATGAGGTCTTTCGGCACGTCAAACTCCCAGTCGCCGGGTTTGTACTTGGCCATCACGCCGTCGAGGGTGGTGATGTAGCTGTAGGTCACGGCATCGCGCGGCTCGCAGTCTTGCACGCTGCCGTAGGTGAGGCGCATGGTAAAGTTGGCGTCGGGATAGAAATTGCGGTCTTTCTGCATCTCCATCAAGCCTTCCATGTAGAGGCGATCGGCGCGATCTTTGCTTACGGTTTCCGCCTGTTCGCTCAAGACCCAGTAGGCTTCCAAGATGTTGTACATCAACGCGAAAATGGGGTCTTTGCTCAGCGATTTGGGGTTGTCGAGCCAGGCGTTTACTTTGTTCTCGTCCACTAAGATGGATTTGGCGAAGGCGTTGTCCACAAACGCGGTGAAGTCGCCATGTGACTTGTCGCCCTCTTTTTTTATCATGGTGGGCAGCTGGTCCGGATTTACATCTTTATAATATAGATTCAGCAGGGCGATGGTGACATCGCGGTCGAGGGCCTTGTTGTAGTCTTTGAAGAAATCCTTCACGGAGGGTTTCATGCCTTGCGCAAGTTTCTTAATCTGATCGGGAGTGGCCTTTTTCTCTATGGCCGCGTTCAACTGTCTGAAACGCAGGGCGAACGTCACGGCCTCGCCGCCGCGCCAGCCAGCTTCGCGGTTGTAAATCAGGGCTTTGGTGTATTGGTTTTGGTGGTTCCAATAATTGTCAAACTCATCGAAAATGCCTCTGTATTTGGCGGTCCGCTCCACGTTGCCAATCATCCAGTCACGGAAATCTTGCTCCTGCGCCAGGCGTTTCTCATACACCTTGTTCTGTTTCAGCTGCTTCACCTGACCGATGTAGTATTTCCAGTAGTTGCTGACGCTGGCCTGTTTGGAGGCATATTGGATGAAGACGGCAGGGTCGGCGTCCATGTGTTTGCGATATTGCTCCAGTTTGGTGGTACGGCAGGAGACAATGGCGGGACCTTCCAAGTCGATGATGTTCTTCACCGCGCCGGAAGAGGAGTAGCGGTCGGTGGAGCCGGGATAGCCCAAAATCATGGTGTAATCACCTGGTTGAACGCCTTTTAAGGAAATCGGTAGATAGTGCTTCGACTTCATCGGGATGTTGTCCTTGCTGTACTCGGCGGGGGAACCGTCGGGGGCGGTGTAGACGCGGAAGATACAGAAGTCGCCTTTGTGGCGCGGCCAAGTCCAGTTGTCGGTGTCGGCGCCGTATTTGCCGATGCCCCACGGCGGACAAGCCACGAGACGCACGTCCTTGTACTCGTCATAGACGAACAGGATGTATTGGTTGCCATGGTAGAACGGCACGATTTCGACCCGCACGTCGCGTTTGCCCTTCTTCTCAATACGCAGTTTCTTGCTGTTTTCCGAAATTTTCGCGTCACGCTCTTTCTCGGACATTTTGTCGGTCACACCGTTGAGCACAGCGGACGTAACATCCTCAATATAAGTTAGAAAAAGCACGGAAAGTCCCTCGTTGGGGAGCTCTTCGGCTTTGCTGCGGGCCCAGAAGCCGTCCTGCAGGTAGTCGTGTTCCACGGAGGCATGTGCCTGAACGTAGGAGAGACCGCAGTGATGGTTTGTGAGCAGAAGTCCCTCGGGGGAAATCAACTCGCCGGTACAGCCGCCGCCGAACTGCACGATGGCATCCTTGAGGCTAGGCTGATTAAAACTGAAAATCTGTTCGGCCGTCAACTTACAGCCAAGTCGCTGCATGTCAGCGAGATTTTGTCCGTTGATGGAGTACGGCAGCCACATGCCTTCTTCGGCGCGGGCGCACAGGAAAAGCATCATCAATGCGATGCACAAAAGGTTGGTTTTCTTTGTCATAGGGCTCGTGAAATTGAAAGCGCAAAGGTAGCAAAATTTTCGTTTGCCCGTGTCTGTAATTTGTCTATCTTTGCGGCGTTTTAGGAGCTGCGGCATTCCTGCCGCAAAAGAGCTACCACGAATGGCGACACTCCTATAAACTGACGGAATAACAGTTAGAAACTAAATATGAAAGTATGAAAACATTACGACAGGAATTTTTGGCTCATGTGGGGCAAACATCGCCGGAACCGCTGCTTATCGAGGTGGCACGCGCGGAAGGCGTGTTTTTTTACACTCCGGAAGGCAAACGCTACTACGACCTCGTGTCGGGGGTCTCGGTGAACAATGTGGGCCACGCCAACCCGAAAGTGGTTGCCGCTGTACAACAGCAAGTCGATGATTACATGCATATTATGGTCTATGGTGAGATGGTGGAGCGGCCGCAGGTGCAGTATGCGCGACTGCTTGCCGAACGGCTTCCCGAGCCGTTGGATAGCGTCTATTTCGTCAACTCGGGCAGCGAGGCGGTGGAGGGGGCGCTGAAGTTAGCGAAACGCTATACCGGCCGGCACAAGATGATGTCGATGCACTGCGCCTACCACGGTTCCAACCACGGCTCGCTCAGCATGATGGCTTCCCCCGAGGGCGACACGTGGAAGGCACCCTTCCAGCCGCTGCTCCCCAATGTGGAGTACCTCTGGTTCAACAATTTCGATGATATCAACCGCATTGACGACCAAACCGCCTGTGTGCTGGTGGAGCCCGTGCAGGGCGAAGCGGGAGTTATCCCCCCTGCTGACGGCTACCTGCAAGCCCTCCGCCAACGTTGCGACGAAACAGGTACGATGCTGATATTCGATGAGATACAGACCGGTATGGGTCGTACCGGAAGCCTCTTCGCGATGCAGAAATACGGAGTCACGCCCGACATCGTCTGCCTTGCCAAGGCCTTCGGCGGCGGCATGCCCCTCGGAGCGTTCGTCTCCTCAAAAACGATTATGGATTCCCTGCAAAGCAACCCCGTCTTGGGCCATATCACCACCTTTGGCGGGCATCCTGTCTGTTGCGCCGCCGGTCTCGCCGCACTAAACTACATTCTTGACAACCAGTTGGTTGACGATGTGGAGAGAAAGGGAAAACGCTACGAGGATGCCTTGAAAAATGCCCCGCACGTCTTGGAAATTCGCCGTAGCGGATTGCTGATGGCCATTGAACTCGGCACCTCCGAAAAGATGTTCCAGATGATGGCCCTCTTCAAGGAACACGGCATTATGAGCGACTGGTTCCTCTTCTGCGACACTGCCTTCCGCATTTCGCCCCCGCTCACGATTTCGGATGAGGAGATTGACGATTCGTGTCAGATTATATTCCGTTGTTTAGAAAGTTTATGACTATGAAAAAGACATTGACGATGTTTGAGATTCCGCCAGTTCCTATCGTCACTGGCGGAATGGTGCGTCGTGTTCTGGGTCAAAAGGGGAAAAAGATGGGCGGCGACCGTAAGGTTTCCTGCCAAAGTTTATTTTTCCTCGCCGCCCATCTTTTTCCCCCTTTTCCTACCCATGTCGCGCACCATTCCGCCGCGAACGGAGTGAGCGGGCGGAATCTCCAACGTTCTCTACCGTTAACCTTCTAACCCTTACCCATAACCTATGACCACCACTCAACAACCTGACCTTCTCCAAACGCCCATCGAGTTCCTGAAAGGGGTGGGCGAGAAGCGGGGCGCCGTGCTCCGCAAGGAATTCAATATCCATACATTCAACGACTTACTATACTATTTTCCCTACCGCCACATTGACAAGTCGCATGTGTACCATGTGAGTGACATTGTGAACGACGGAGGCTATATTCTGTTGCGCGGAAAGATACACGACGTGCGCATTGTCGGGCAGATGCGGGCTATGCGGCTCACGGCGATGTTCACCGACGAGACGGGTAGCATCGAGTTGGTGTGGTTCAACGGTATCCGCTGGGTGCAGGATGTGTTGAAGTCTCGTACTGAGTTTGTGATTTTCGGCAAGCCTACGCTTTTCAACGGGCGGTGGAACATCACCCACCCGGAACTCATTGATCCTAACCAGCAGGAGAGTTCCCCGATTTCGCTGCGGTTCCAACCGATGTACAACACTTCAGAGACTGCCAAGAAGAAATCGCTCGACTCTAAAGCAATTGCCCGACTGACTGCCAACTTGCTTACGCAGGTCAAGGATGTTATTCCCGAGACCATGCCGCGCGAGATGGTGGAGGAACTGCACCTGATGACGCTCCGCGACGCGCTGGTCAATATCCATTATCCCGAGGACAACCAGAAACTGTCGCAGGCTACCCTGCGCCTGAAGTTCGACGAGCTCTTCTTTACGCAGCTCAAGATGTTGAAGCTCAAGCTGATCAACACCAACCGTTTCGAGGGTTTTGTCTTCGAGAAGGTGGGTCACTATTTCAATACCTTTTATAAAGAGTGTCTGCCCTTCGATTTGACCAATGCGCAGAAGCGGGTGCTGCGAGAAATTCGCGGCGATGTGGGTAGCGGTCACCAGATGAACCGGCTGCTGCAGGGCGATGTGGGCAGCGGCAAGACCATTATTGCGGTGTTCAGCATGTTATTGGCCATTGACAACGGCTACCAGGCCTGCATCATGGCACCCACCGAAATATTGGCCACCCAGCACTACGAGAAGATTAGTAAACAGCTGGAACCCTTAGGGTTACGTGTTGAATTTCTGTCTGGCTCCACTAAGGTTGCCCAGCGCAGGCGGATTCTCGCGGATTTGCGGGACGGGCAGGTGAATATCCTCATCGGCACACATGCGTTGATTGAGGACAACGTGATTTTCAGTAAATTAGGGTTGGTGGTTATCGATGAACAGCACCGTTTTGGTGTGGAGCAGCGAGCGAAACTGTGGCGCAAGAGCGGTCCTATCCCGCCCCATATCCTCGTAATGACGGCCACGCCTATCCCACGCACTTTGGCCATGACCCTCTACGGCGACCTCGATGTCTCCGTCATTGACGAGCTGCCGGCGGGCCGGAAGCCCATCGTCACGCAGCATTACTACGAAAAAGACCGGCTCAAGGTCTTCGGTTTTATGAAACAACAGATTGCCGAGGGGCGGCAGGTCTATGTCGTCTACCCGTTGATTCAGGAATCGGAGGCGATGGACTTGTTGGATTTACAGGCTGGCTACGAGGCCATCGAACGCAGTTTCCCACCGCCAACCTACAGCATCGGCGTGGTGCACGGCCGGATGAAAGCCGAGGAAAAAGACTTCATCATGGACCATTTCAAGAAAAATGAAATCCAGATTTTGCTCTCCACCACCGTAATCGAGGTGGGCATTGACGTGCCGAACGCCACGGTGATGGTGATAGAAAACGCCGAGCGGTTTGGCTTGTCGCAACTGCACCAGCTTCGCGGGCGCGTTGGGCGGGGCGGCAACCAGTCCTACTGTATCCTGATGTCCAAGTACGAACTCTCCAACGAGGGGCGCAAGCGTTTGGATGCCATGGTGGAAACCAACGACGGTTTCGAAATCGCCAACTTCGACCTGCAGCTGCGCGGTCCCGGCGACTTGCAGGGCACGCGGCAGAGCGGCATGTTGGATTTCAAGATCGCCGACCTCACCAAGGACGAGAAGTTGGTGGCGTACACCCGCAATTACGCCCAGCAGATTCTCGAAAAGGATCCGGATTTGTCGCTGCCCGAACACAAGCGCCTCGCGGAGACGTTGGAGAAGATGATGCAGCGCGACACGAACTGGAGCGTAATTAGTTAGGAGCTGCGGCATTCCTGCCGCACAAGAGTTACGGCATCCCTGCCGCACAAAAACCGCCAGGGATGGCGGTACTCCTATTTTATCTTTTTATTGTTTTCCCATTCGCCTGAGTAGTAGTTCCCGTCGTAGTTCATGTAGAGGCCGATGCCGTTCATTTTGTCATTTGCCCAAAAGCCGAACCACGCATTGCCGCTGGCCCAGACATATAGTCCTACACCGGCACGTTGATTGTCGAGCAACTGGCCTATATACACGTCGCCGTTGTTTAAAAACACGGCCTTGAACACGCCTGCTTCTTCCTCTGGTATATCCATCGGATACGGATCTACGGGTTTGTCGTTTCGGAATTCCCCGTAATAGATCATTTTCCCGTTTTTGTCAAAAACCATGCCCGATTCGCCATGTTTTTTGTTGTTCTGTTCCAGCCCCACGAATGCCCAGCCGCCGGGACAATTGCTGAGAGGGTATTTGTCAGGGTCGCTGACAATATACATTCTGTAACTGGGGGTCTGCTCATCGGTGTAGTAGTTGCCGCAAAACATACTTCCGTCAGCAAGGACTTGCATGCAGAGTCCTTCTTTGCTGCTCTCGCCGATATGCACGCCGCCGCTGGGGAAACGATACGTCACATTTTCCACCACTTTGCTCAAGATTTCCTCCAATGTCTTACCGCCCAGTGCCGGGACCTTGCTTTGACTATTCGATCCCGTGGCGTTTTGTTTCCGGGTCGCTTTCACCGTCACGTCGTAATAGGGCATTATGAAACTGTTGTCTTTCACAGGGATGCCTGTGTTGAAAGTGCCCGACATGATGGCAAAGTCGTAATCACCTGGGTTGCAGAAGAATCGGACTGTCTCGCCGAACTTGGCCTTTTTCACCGTTGTCGCCAATCCGCAGCCTGCCTCGTCATTGATTCCGACTTCATATTGTGCGCAATCCTCCCGGAAGGGGAAATATTTGCCCCAATCCGAATTTTCGTATGTTTTTCTTTGGCCGCAAGGTACTATGCAGACGCCGTAAGCCCAGCCGTCTTCATCGTATTCATCGCTGAAGTAGTATTGTCCAACCTCCAACTTGAGCGAAGTCGTGGTTAGCGAGGCGGTGACCTTGTCCTCGAAGGCGCCAGCTGCAATTTGTTTCACGGTGGCGGGTATTGTCAGTTCCGTCAGCGGGCAGCCGTAGAATGCATCGCTGCTGATATACTCCACCGATGGCGGTATGGAGATGGATGTCAGTCCGCTGCCCCGGAAGGCATACCAATTTATTGCGGTCACCGTATTGGGAATCACCGTATTCTTGCAACCATAGACTAATTCGTTTTCCTCAGTTTTGATGATGGCGTTGCAGTTGTTGCGCGAGTCGAACACGGGGTTGTCGGGGTGTACCCATATTTCCGCCAAATTCCGGCAATATTCGAAGGTGGTCACGCCGATCTTCACCAATGTCTTGGGCAGGAACAGCGATGTCAGGCCGTCGCAGTGGTAGAAAGCGTTGTCCTCGATGGACACGACATCGTAGTACACCCCGTCGTACGTCACGCTTTCAGGTACTATCACCTTCCCTGCGGGCTTGCTGTACCCTGTCCAATTGCTCCGCGTTTCGTTTGTAGCTGTGTAGCCAAGGGGACATATCAATGCGGCCTGCTGCTTGGTTTTATCCAAAATCTTGAAATAGAGTGTCTGACCGCTCGGTGCGACGGCGGAGAACTGCTGGGCCTGCGTTGTGAAAGCGAGGCAGACCATTATGATGGCGACAAATAGGGCTGTTTTTCGCTGTTTCATCTCTATATGTATTAATGCTAATGTTGGAACAGAAAAAAATGTGTGTTTACGACCACAAATCTGTCTTGCCCTTATTGATGCGTTCTTGTTGATCCCTATACCATTTTTCCTCATTCTCCCTTTTCCTTCGGGCAGCCTCGTCCCGCTCTTCTCTTCTTCTTTCCTCCTCTTTCGCCCTCATGCTTGCCTTCCAGTCGGAGGAACTGTCCGAATCATCGGAACTGACTGAATAATCGGAATTTCTATGGCTGAGTGCGCCGTAGATTCCCAGCAGTACGATGCCTCCGACAATGACCCAAAGGATGATTTTGCCGATCGGGATGTCGCTCCGCCGATTCTCTTTCACCCAATCTTCCACATCTGCCGTATTGTCGTCGAGCTTGAGGTCCTTCATTGACACGAAATACTTTTCCCCGTTGATGGTGACAAGAACACATTCCACTTTCCCTTCCGGAAGTAGTGACCTGATGTAGTCCTTGTCTTCTTCTGCTATCGTCACTTTGTCCCCATTGTGCAGCCAGCCGACTATTTCACCTTCACCAACGACGTATGGGTCGGAAACGATTTTTGTTGTCTGTGGTTTGTAAAGAGGCGTGGAATCCCCATTTTTGGCCACGTCAATGATGTAGTTTTGTGCTTGCATATCGATAGCAACCGCCATCAGTGCCACCAAGAGAATAAATTTAACCTGTTTCATACGAGTGGAATTTTGAAAGTGCAAAAATAGCAAATTTCTTCCAAACTCTTTTGCCACCGGATAAAAAATATCGTGCACTACGTAAAAAAAATGTACTTTTGCGCTTTCGTTAAAACCACTAATTATGAAAAGACAAGTTTTGTTGATTATCATCTTAATGTGTGCCGTGACGGCCGTAACTTTCGCTCAAGCTCCCGGCACCCCGCCCCCGCTTGGCTCTGGGAAGATGTCTTCCACGTATATCAAGGATCCGGGCTTTGGCGGTCCCGTCAACTTCGGTGTCACCTTCGCGCCGACCATTTCGTGGATGTATCCGCACACGGAAGGTTACGAAAGAGATGGTGTCATCATGGGGATGCGCTATGGCGTGAACCTCAACATCAACCTGACCCCGAGGAAGAACTTCTACTTCTCCACCGGTCTGTTCGGGGAACATTGCGGCGGCAAGATGAAGTTTTTGGACAACGTGCCCATTGGCTCCTTAGCTATCGCCGACAGCACGCTCACACGAAGAACCTACCGTACCATCTATCTCACCGTGCCGACGATGATTACAATGAAAACCAATTCCTTCAACAATTTTTACGTGACAGGTAATATAGGTTTGTTGCATAGTTTTAATTTATATTCCACTAATACAGACAGTTATCTCTTTGACGAAGAGCTTTGGACACGCGAGAAACATACCTCGGAGGAGACAGCTTTTATGAAAGAGGCTTTCATAGCGGGTGTCGGTTTCGAGTATTCGGTGACGCCGACCATGCGCGCGGGCCTGATGCTCAACTATGTGCAGTCGTTCACCAACTATTTCAAGGGCAAGGGCAAGGCGCAGAACAGTCTTAGCAGACTCGACCAGCGTGCCAACCTCGGCTGTGTGGAGATTGCCTTGAACATCAACTTTTTCTAATCTTTGACCTTGGCCTTTGACTTTTAAGAGAGAAAAACAATATGAAGAATATAAAAATCCGACTCATTCTCATGAACTTCCTCCAGTTTGCTGTCTGGGGAGCGTATCTCACCTGCATGGGCACCTATTTGCATACGCACGGACTGGGTCGGCAGATTGGCATTTTCTATTCGATACAGGGCATTGTCTCCATCTTTATGCCCGCGATCATGGGTATTATTGCCGATAGATGGATTCAGGCGCAGAAAGTGTTGGCTATCAGTCATTTGATTTCTGGTGCGGCGATGGTATGTGCAGGTTTCTATGGGCTTGGGACTGGTGATGCGGTGCAGTTCGGGCCGCTGTTCACGCTCTATACCATCGGTGTGGCGTTTTATATGCCCACCATCGCGCTTTCCTACTCGGTGGCTTACTACGCATTGGAGGAGGCCGGGCTTGATCGCGTGAAGAATTTCCCGCCGATTCGCGTGTTCGGCACCATCGGTTTCATTATCTCCATGTGGTGTGTCGATTTGTTGGGTTTCCAGCACACGGCGTCGCAGTTTGTGATGAGCGGAGGCATTGGGCTTGCATTGGGCCTCTATGCGTTCACGTTGCCTGCGTGCAATAGCAACAACGATGGTAAGGTTACATCGGTGGTGGATATGTTCGGTCTGCGGGCGTTCACGCTTTTCAAACAGAAAAAGATGGCGGTTTTCTTCATCTTCTCTATGCTTTTGGGCGTTTCGTTACAGATTACGAACGGCTTTGCCAACCCGTTCCTGCATAGCTTCGGCCATCTTCCCGAATATGCAGACACTTTCGGGGTGAAGCACGCCAATATGCTGATTTCCCTTTCGCAAATTTCTGAAACGTTGTGTATCTTGTTGATTCCCTTCTGCTTGAAGCGATTTGGCATTAAGAAGGTGATGCTGATTGCCATGTTTGCCTGGGTGCTGCGTTTCGCATTCTTCGGTTTGGGCAACCCTGGTCCCGGCGTGTGGCTGTTCATCCTCTCCTGCATCGTCTATGGCGTTGCTTTCGACTTCTTCAACATCAGCGGTTCGCTGTTTGTCGATCAGCAGACGGATGCCTCTATCCGCTCCTCGGCGCAAGGGCTGTTTATGCTGATGACCAACGGCATTGGTGCCACTATCGGCACGTTCGGTGCCCAAGCAGTGCTTAACCATTTTGTTTTCAATCCATTAAAACAGGGTGCTGAGCCGGTTGCCATTATGCAGGGCTGGTCAAGCGCATGGTTCGTATTTGCTGGCTACGCGCTGGTGGTCGCCGTGGCGTTTATCTTTGCCTTTAAAGAAGAGTAGAGCCGTCATATTATGGCGGCTCTACGGAATCATAATTTCGTAATTATTACCGATGATTTCTGTTGTAGAGACGCACGGCCGTGCGTCTCTACGTTTATTTCACCCGAATCTTTTGCCCTTCGATAATTCGGTCGGCATTCTTCAGGTTATTGAGTTTCAAGATTTTATCCACTGTGGTGTTGTATTTCACGGATATGCGGTAGAGATTCTCGCCGGCTGCAACCGTGTGGTAAACGGCCTCGGTGTCCGTTGTCGGCTGTGCGGTTTCGGCTTTCGGCTGCGGTTTGGGGGCGGGTTGCGTCTCAGTCTGCTGGGCGGGAATTCCTGAATTTTCCGGAGACATGGCATCTAAATCGGCCGTTCCTTCATGTGCGGGCATTTTCACCTCCTGCTTGGGCTTCTCTTCCGGCTGTTGTGTCTGTTCGGGTTTGATTTCCGGGGTGGTGGTCTTCGGCTTTGCGGCGGTGGGCTTCCAGGAACCTACTTCGTTGAGCGGCAGAATGTTAAAGTCGCGCGACATCAGAGCCATATTGTTCTGTAACACGTCCTCTTCCTCGAAATCGATGACGGTCTCCGGGTCGAAGTATTCGTTCATGAAACGGGTCTCAAAATGCAGCACGCACTCTTTCGTGTTTCCTGTGGTGCCGGTCTGCCCGATCACTTGTCCGGCCTTGACAATCTGGTTGGGCTTCACGCACAGCTTGTCGAGGTGGGCGTAGACAGTTTCGAGACCGTTGTAGTGGCGCACCACCACGAGAGTCCCGTAGTCGCCGTAGTCGCAGGCCATGCGCACCACGCCGTCGAAGCAGCTTTTCACTAATGTCTGCGGTTCCGTCTTGAGGTCAATGCCCGGATGGAAACCGCCGTTTTTCTGCTCTCCGTAGGTTGCGCGGATTTTGTCGAACTGGCACGGCATGACAAACGGATTGTTGGCATCTTGCACGAGCATCAGCATGAGGCGGTCGTTGGAGAACGGAATCTCCAGCAATTTGCTACGCAGATGGTTCGTGTCCCAGTAGCGTTGGTAAAGACCGTACGCTGGGATTTCGTAAGACTCTGATATGGAGGGATATGCGGCTATCTGACGTTGGACTTCCTTTGCCACGCGCTGCGAATCGGCCAGTGCGATATTTTGGGAATAAGCGGTCACATCAAGATTCTGCGCCGTCAGCGTGTAGGCGAAAAACGTCAGAATCAATAAAGATAACTTTTTCATTGTTAAGGTTTTAGTTTTTCAATTATCCGGGTGGAGGAGAATCCTTCCACAAAGGGGATGGTGGTCACGGTGCCACCGTTTTGCGTCACGAAGTCCGCGCCCACAATGTTGTCAAGGGTGTAGTCGCCGCCTTTGACCAATACGTCGGGTCGCACGACCTTGATGAGTTCCTCGGGTGTATCTTCTTCGAACAGCGTGACGTAATCGACGCAGACTAATGCAGCCAGCACAAAGGCACGTTCGTTTTCGCCGTTGATGGGCCGCGTCGGACCTTTCAGTCGTCGGACGGAATTATCGCTGTTCAAGCCGATTACGAGAATGTCGCCCAACTTTTTGGCTTGCAGCAGGTAATGCACGTGCCCGAAGTGCAGCACATCGAAACAGCCGTTGGTGAAGACGATTTTCTGCCCATGATGTTTAAGGTCGTTCCGCCCGAAAAAATCGCGCGGAACAATCTTTCCTTCAATATTTAATATATTAGGAGTCATTGTTCGTCGGGTTTGATGGCGGAATCGCGGCGTTGGTGCAGCGGGGTGATTCCCAAAGCGAAGAGGCCGAGTATCAGGGAGACGGCCGTTTGGAGAATCCAGCCGATCCAGCCGGCGGCGAGTCCTTCGGTGTAGGAGATGCCGTAGAGCATGACAATGCCGGCGGTGATAAGCGGGTAAGCTCCGAGGCCGCCTTGCGATATCATGAAGGCGATGGTGCCGAACACCAGCACTGTGAAGGCGGCGCCTGCGCCGATGTGCTGCAGATAGGGCAGGGCGTGGAAGAAGAACCAAACTCCGAAGAAGTAGCAGACCCACATCGCGACAGTCCAAAAGACAAAGTGCCACGGTTTGGGCAGGTCCTTGATGGAAATGAACCCGTGCCAGATTCCTTTGAAGAAGTTAGCCACTTTAACGAGTGCGGGACGCTTGCGCCACCAATTTCGGGTGACGCGAATCAGCACAACAAGCAAGATAATGACTGCCAATACAATGTATATCAAATAGTTGCCTACGTAACTGAGTCCTTTCTGCGCGAACCACTCCTGCATGGTGGCTCCGGTGCTTTGGTCCACAACAAGCTGGGAGAGCAGACCGTTGTTCAGCAGAAGGGCAACGATGAGCAAGGCGAGCCAGCAGACCACATCGACGGCGCGTTCTAAGATAACGGTGCCGAGCGATTTGTCGAAGGGGACTTTTTCGTAACGTTGCAGGAAGGTGCAGCGGAGGATTTCGCCGAGACGGGGCAGGGCGAGGTTGGCGATGTAGCAGACCATGACGGAGTAGAACATCATGGAGAAGCGTGGCCAGTAGCCCACGGGTTCGAGCAGCAACCGCGCTCGCGCCGCGCGAATGAGGTCTGCCGCCACAATCGCGCCTACAGCCAGGCCGATGAAGAGCCACCCGCGAGGGGTGTTCACCAGCGACATCGAGGAGATGATCATATGGATGTCATCCTTGCTTAAATTCCTGACAGACAACCAAATAAAAAACACGCCCAACCCTACAAAAAGGATGGTCTTGAGGATGTCTTTCAGAATTTTCTTCCGTTTTTCCATATTCATCAGGTCTTTCAAAATCAAGCTGCAAAAATAAACAAAAAAAGCGTACTTTTGCGCCTTTAAAATCCAACGATTATGACATCCAACGAAATACGCACTGCCTTCTTGGATTTCTTCAAGTCCAAAGGCCATCACATCGTGCCTTCCGCGCCGATGGTGATCAAGAATGATCCGACATTGATGTTCACCAATGCCGGCATGAACCAGTTCAAGGACATTTTCCTCGGCAACGTCGCCCGCGAGTACCCGCGTGTGGCTGACTCGCAGAAATGCCTCCGCGTCTCGGGCAAGCACAACGACTTGGAGGAGGTCGGTCGCGACACCTACCACCACACCATGTTCGAGATGCTCGGCAACTGGTCGTTTGGCGACTACTTCAAGAAAGAGGCTATCGCCTATGCGTGGGAGTTCCTCACCGAGGTGATGAAACTCGACAAATCCCGCCTTTACGCCACCGTTTTTGCCGGCGATGAGAAGGATGGCACCGAGTTTGACCAGGAAGCTTACGATTTCTGGAAGGATTACCTGCCGGAAGACCGTATTCTGAAAGGCAACCGGAAGGACAATTTCTGGGAGATGGGCGATACTGGTCCGTGTGGCCCCTGCTCGGAAGTCCATATCGACCTTCGCGACGACGATGAGCGTGCCAAAATCCCCGGTGCTGAGCTGGTGAACAAGGACAACCCGTTAGTCATCGAGATTTGGAACCTCGTGTTTATGCAGTTCAACCGCGTGGCTTCCGGCGAGTTGCACCCGCTGTCCGCCAAGCATGTGGATACGGGTATGGGCTTTGAGCGCCTCTGCATGGCGGTGCAGAACAAGAAGTCCAACTACGACACGGATGTCTTCCAGCCGATTATCCAAAAGATTGCGCAGACGGCTGGCGTTCGCTACGGTGAGAAACACGATGTGGATGTGGCCCTTCGCGTGGTGGCCGACCACCTGCGTGCCGTCACGTTCGCCATCGCTGATGGACAACTGCCCTCCAATACGGGTGCCGGTTACGTCATCCGCCGCATCTTGCGTCGCGCCATCCGCTACGGTTTCACCTTCCTCGGTTTCAAGGAGCCCTTCATGAACACGCTGGTTGCCGACCTCGTGGCGCAGATGGGCCACCAGTTCCCGGAAATCAAGGCGCAGCAGCAACTTATTGAGAACGTCATCCGCGAGGAGGAGAACTCTTTCCTCAAAACCCTCGATTCAGGCATCCTGAAGTTTGAGAACTACGTCAAGAAGATGGGCAGCGGCACCGTGATTGACGGTGACTTCGCCTTCGAGCTGTTCGACACCTACGGTTTCCCCATCGACCTCACATGCTTGATGGCTTCCGAGAAGAATCTGACGGTGGATATGGCCGGTTTCGCCGAGGGATTGCGTCAGCAGAAGGAGCGTTCCCGTGCTGCCACGTCCATTTCTGCCGGCGACTGGGTGGAGCTGATTCCGCAGGAGAGCCCCACCGTTTTCGTGGGCTATAAAGAGAACGAGTGTTTCTGTAAGATTGTGAAATACAGACAAGTTACGGCCAAGAACAAGACCTATTTCCAGATTGTGCTCGACAAGACCCCGTTCTACGCGGAGTCGGGCGGCCAGGTGGGCGACACCGGCGTGCTGACCAACGGTACGGAGACGGTGGAAATCTATAACACCACCAAGGAAAACAACCTTGTTATCCATCATGCCAATAAAATCCCGAACAATGTGACGGCAATTTTCACTGCGCGCATTGATGAGGTGAAACGTCAGAAGACTGCCAATAACCACTCGGCCACCCACCTGCTCGACCACGCGTTGCGCGCGGTGTTGGGCACCCATGTGGAGCAGAAGGGTTCCATGGTGGCTTCCGACCGCCTGCGTTTCGACTTCTCGCACTTCGCCAAGGTGACGGACGAGGAGCTGCGCAAGACCGAGCAGATGGTGAACGCCCTGATTCGCAAGAACCTGCCGTTGCAAGAGTTTGTGGATGTGCCGATTGAGGAAGCCCGTGCAAAAGGTGCCATCGCCCTGTTCGGCGAGAAGTATGGCGCCACCGTGCGTGTCATCCAGTTCGGCGATGCCGTGGAGCTTTGCGGTGGTACGCATACCTCCGCCACCGGCAATATCGGTCTCTTCAAGATTGTGTCCGAAGGTGCAGTGGCCGCTGGCGTGCGCCGTATCGAAGCCGTGACTGGTGAGGCTGCCGAGCAGCTTGTCTATGCCGACCAGGACACCATCGCGCAGCTTAAGTCCATGCTGAACGCCCCCGATTTGGCGCAAGCGGTGAAGCGGCTGCAGGACGAGAGTGCGGCATTGCGCAAGAAGATGGAGGACATCGACCGGCAGATGGCGATAGAGTTTGGCAAGTCGCTGATTGACAACGCAGAGGAGGTCAACGGAGTTCAGGTCATGTCGCAGGTGACGGATTTCTCCGCCGACATGATCCGCCAGATTGCGTACCAGCTGAAGGATACCGACAACCGGGTGATCGTGCTGGGCAGCGTGCACGCGGGCAAGCCGAACCTGGTGGTTGCCTTGAGTGCGAACTTGACCGACCGTCTTGACGCGCCGACGCTCGTGCGTGCTGCGGGCAAGCTCATCCAGGGAGGTGGCGGCGGCCAGCCGACGCTCTCCATGGCGGGCGGCAAGAACCCTGCCGGAGTGCCGGCTGCGGTCGCCGAGGCCTTGAAACTGGCGAAGGAGAAATTGTCATAACGGCGTACAATCACGCATTTTCAGAAGAAAAAAAGACGGCGGCCAATCGGTCGCCATCTTTTTTCTCCTCAGAACGGTAGGTCGTCCGCGAAGTTCTCCTCGGGAACCTTGGATTCCGGCGGGGCGGGCTGTTGCGGCGGGGGCGTCGGGATGACAGCGGTCTGGTTGGGCACCTGCGTCACGGTCGGACTGCTGGCCTCCTTTGGCGACAGGAACAGGAACGTGTTGGCCTCAATCTCCGTGAAGTAGTGCTTCACGCCGTTCTGGTCGTCCCAGTTGCGGGTTCGCAGGCGGCCCTCCACGTAGATCTGTCGGCCTTTGCGGAGGTACTTCTCCGCCAGATCCGCCAAGTTGCCCCACATCACGATGTTGTGCCACTCGGTCATTTCCACACGGTTCCCGTCCATGTCCTTGCGG
>Ga0310696_10001300_pt1 | contig 36410 bp, 56 predicted proteins | sample AusTroGonzalo_MG_4_FD_203885 | JGI IMG/M metagenome (GOLD analysis project Ga0310696, IMG submission 203885) | Bovine rumen microbial communities from tropical cattle in Woodstock, Queensland, Australia - Gonzalo_02 (v2) (version 2) | ecosystem: Host-associated > Mammals > Digestive system >... | reverse complement strand
CGCCAAAATCTATTAAGTATTTTGCTGCCAGTATATAGGCTCGCCAAAATCTATTAAGTATTTTGCCCGCCTTTCTTAGATTTCTGCCCGCCCAGAAAACTTGATCTTAGTTCGCAAAATTTTTTTCACGTAAAAAATTTTTTACGAAAAATTTTTTTAACAAAAAACCGGCTTTCTGAGAAAACCGGATTATGGCGCATTCGCTGCGAAATTGCTGTAAAATGTATTAAGTATTTTCCGACTCGGCGCCGGCGGCAACCGGCTCGACCAGATTCGACTTGGGCAATCCGGCGATTTCCCTGTATATAGGAGATTTCTTTGCGGCGGCGGCGAGCCTGCGTATTGCCTGGTTCTTATACTGTCGTATTCGTTCGTGGGACTTGCCGTACATTTCGCCGATTTCTTTGAAAGTATAGATTTTGCCTTCCATGCCGTAAACTTTGGAGAGTATGTCTTTGTCGCGGCCGTCGACGAGTTCGATGAAGGTATTGATATTGGATTTGAATTCTTCGGATTCTTTTTCTTTTTGCATATCGGCGCCGGGAATGACTTCGGCGAGCGTTACTTCGGGGCCGTCGTAATCTACGCGAACCGGCGCGTCGAACGAGTGGAGATTGAGGGCGGTCATTGCCGAGCTGACGGCGTCGAATTCTTTCCTGGTAGTACACAGTTCTTCGATTGGCACGCCTGACTTTTTGGATTCCTTGGTTAGTTTCTTGAGGCGGATTCGTTCGTTCTGCGGGATATGGATTAGGTCGTCGTTATTGAAGATATATGAATAGATGGACTGGCGGATCCACCAGACCGCGTAGGAAATGAACTTGTTGCCTGTGTCCGGCGAATATGAATCGATGGCTCTCATGAGGCCAGTGACGCCGATATTGATAAGTTCGCCCCTAGTGGAATTGTTGCAGGAATATTTGTTGGCTACGGAAATTACGAAGGGAATATGGTTGTCGGCTATTCGTTTCTTGGCTTCTTTCTTTATGGATAACGAAACTTTTGGATTTTTTATGATTTTAAAGTATGCGAGTTCTGTTTCCGGTGAGATTCTTTTCTTATCGGCCAGGCAGGCCAAGAAGTCCTTATAGCTACGCTCCATATTGCAATTCCTTATATATGTGCCCGTAAGAGATATGTCGGGCCGTTCCATTATACCAATATAGCAATACCGACGTGTTTTGTAAACCCTGTAAAGCAAAAAACCCGCCGGATTTGACTTCGGCGGGCACCTGTAACTGGGGTGAGACGATATAGGAGTTATCAGGTTTTAAACTGCTACTGGCATCTTTATAGCCGGATGGCACTTGTAATCGATTAATTCGAAATCGGTATAATGCCAGTCTTCTATGGTCCAGCCCGGTTTTGTATTAAGGATTTTGACTGACGGGAGAGGATATGGTTCCCTGGTCAGCTGTTCCTTTACGCCGTCCAGCTGGTTTACATAGATGTGGGAATCGGCGAAGAATCCGATAAGCTTGCCTGGCTTCAGGCCTGTTTCTGTACATATCAGGGTCAGGAGCATGGCATACGATGCGATGTCGTATGGGACGCCGATCGGGAAATCCGAACTTCTCTGGTTCCACAACAGGTCGACATATCCTTCGTTGGATAGGAGCTGGAAGCAGTAATGGCACGGAGGGAGAGCCATTTCATTAAGCTGTTGCGGGTTCCAGGCAGATACGATCATGCGGCGATCCGTAGGATTTTTCTTTAAGGTTTCGATGGCGTTCCTGAGCTGGTTGATGCCGGAATCGTTGAAATTGGTCCACTGGTAGCCGTAAATCTTGCCGAGATCGTCTTCTTCGGCCATCTTTTTCTGGGTTTCCGGGTCTGTAGAATAGGGAATTTTGGATGGATTACACCAAGAATCCCATATATGGCAGTTGCGATCCTGGAGAAATTTCTTGGAATTCCCGCCGTGAATGAACATTTCGAGTTCAGCGCAGATGTTCTTGAGGCCCATTTTCTTGGTAGTCATGAGCGGAAACTTGCCGGTTGACATGTCGAATTCCAGCATGGTACCGGAAATCGATAAAGTATCTACGCCGGTACGGTTGTGCTTGGTCTTGCCTTCGTATAGAATTCTCTTAAGTACGTCGAGATATTGCTTCATTTATTTCTCCATTGCCTTGATCAGGCTGTCGATGAACCTCTGTCGAACGATATTCTGGCCGGCATAGCGGTTGCCTTCGTTGACCTGGATCATCATCTTGTTGAGTTTTGATTCTTCGAATTTCTTTATAAAGTCTTCCTGTTCTTCCTGTCTACGGCTGAAGTCATGAGACTTGCCGTCGTCCTTCATGATATTGAAATCCGTAGTATACAGAAGGATAAAGCATGTATTCTTGAGGTTATCCCTGTATTCGTCTTCCATAATCCTTACGTAGTTCGGGCTGTAATCCCTGTATCTCGGAGCGTAGACCAGTTCGTCCCAGTGGCCTCTGTTGAACACGACATGATCCTGGTACGCCAGTGTCATGAAGTAGTCCAGGTACTGTGACTTGGACCATGTTAACGGATCCGCATCCTTGGGCGGTTTGTCCAGGTGGATTTCCTTATAGCCTTTCAGAATCCGTCTTATAAAAGTATTCTTTCCAATCCTATCTATTCCTGTAATCACGAAATTCATTAAGCTTGTTCCTTGTAAGTAGTATATAAATCCATAAAGCCTTCGTAAATCTTTGCCTTGTCGACCGTAGTATTGTACTGTTCCAGGTAGTTATTGAACAATGTCACGATATTAAGGTCGCCGGTATCAATATCGTCTTCTTCCGATTCGGCGGTCAGGTAGTTGATGTTTACCGGGTATGCGGGTTTCAACTTCTCGAGTTTCTGAACATAAAGGTCGACCTTCTTGGTCTGGTCGAAGTATTCAGGCGGAATGTCGAGGTCGACCACGTTATTGGCAATCATGTTCAGGTCGGCATCCGGATAGGTATGCTTGGTGAACTTGATGGACACTCTGTTCTCGACGAATTCGATTTCGCCTGTTCTAATGTCCAGGAGATGATAGCCTCTCTGTCCGTCCCTGTCGATTCGGGTAAGCTGGTAAGGCGCGCCGAGATAAGAAATCGATTTTCCCTGTTCATATTTCCTGGTTACCTTGGTATGGTAATGGCCAGTATATACTGTATTAACATGGTCGAGGACATATGCCGCAGTCAGGCCGACATCGCTCGGACGTCCGCCGCCGACATCGAAAGTCATAATATCGGCATGCATGAAGGCGTAATCGTACTTGTTGTTACCGAAAATATCAGAAGTATAATCGGTAATCCACGGCTGGAAACGTATTGTTCTGCCATCGATAGTCTCTGTTACGGCTTCTTCATATACAGTAACATTCGGCAGGAGGGAGAGAATCTTTAAAGAATTCACGCCCAGGTCGGTGTTGTAGAACATGTCGTGGTTGCCGACGATGATACGGATATTGAAATCCTTTAAGACATTCTTGAAGAGGTCGATGACCCTGTTGATTGTCTGGATGGTGATCGTCGGGCGAGTATCGAATACGTCGCCGAGGATCCAGATGTCCTTGACCCACGCCTTATTCAGTTCTGGAACGAGCTGTTCCTTGTAGAACCTGTACTGCGAGTCAAAGAAAGTCTGGTCGCCTTTCTTGATACCGATATGTAGGTCAGCCAATAAAGCTACTCTCATAATCCATTAAGCCTTTTTCTTTGCGGTTTCGACTTCCTGCTTGAACGTCTCGTAGTCAACGATCTTGCCGTCTACCATAGGACAAATATAGAATTTTACGGGGTCTCCGTTGTGGATTCTATATTTAAACTGGATTTTCGTGTTCGGCAGGTAGAATTCTTTAATGTCTGCTTCAAAGAGGTCGACTTCCTTACAGCGGAAGCCGGCGCGTTCGCAATATAGGATTGCGTCATTGAATGTAATCTGAACCCATTTATCCATAAATTACCTTTAAGTTACTGTAACCGTGTTCTTTCTTGATTTCTATCTTGGACGCCACGTCTACGTTCATTTCATTAAGCTTATGCGAAATGATATAGAAACCCAATTTCTTTTTCTTGTTCTTGGCAATCATATTCTTTAAAGTAGAAATGAAGCCCGTGATACCGGCCGCGTCGATGTTCTGGTCGAGAAGTTCATCGATCATGCACATGTTGCAGGACCAGTTACTGATGATTCGGCTGATGTCGAAGAAGCTGAGAAGGATAGCCATGTCGATTCTGGTACGCTCGCCGGCGGAGAAACCTTCATACGATCTCGGCAGGAGTTCTACGGAGAATGATTCTTCCATCTGTTCGTTGAACGTCAGTTCGGTATTCTTAAGCTCGAAATCCTTTAAGTATGCGTTGACCGTCTTATTAAGAATTCCAGTAAGCTTACGGAAGAAGTACGTCTTGATGCCGTCGTCGCCAAGGATGTTTACCAGTTCGGTATCGACCTTGATTTCGTTTTCCAAATCGTCAATATCTTTCTTTAATGCTTCAGATGCCGCTTCGAGCTCGGTAATCCTGTTTTCAGCGTCAGACGTGTCGGCTGGACAGGTCTTATTGTTTTCCGCTTCCAGGTTATCAAGTTCCTTGTCGAGCTCTGACTGTGCAGAGTTCTTAGCAACTTCCTCGCCTCGTATCTTTGTCTTAATCGTCTGAATGAATTCCTGCGCTTTGCGGTATTCTTCAATCGCAGCGCGGTATGCATTGAACTTTTCCTGGAGAGCCGGGATAATCTTCTTTTCGTTTTCATCATATTCTTCCTTCATCTGGTCGAGATGCTTCTTGGCATGTCCTTCATCCAAAGGCGAGCCGCATACCGGGCAGGTCGGCTTCTTTGCAAGTTTTTCCAGCGTACTCGAAATCCGTTCCATAGTGGAATAGGCCATACCGATCTGTCTGTCGATTGTAGACACCTCGTTGGCATCCGGACACTCTGGAAGCTTGTCGGTCAGCTCGACGATCTTCTTGTTGGCTATCTCGATATTGCTGTCAGCCTTCTTGATTCTGTCTTGGCAAGCCTTGATAGAATTGTTAATACGCTGTAAGTTTGCCGTTTTTATCTCGTTGAAACTGTTAATATATTCATTAAGCTTTTTCACATGGGACTTATTGTCGACAATCTGTCTCGTAATTCCATTCAGCTCTGTGGTCTTCAACGCCTGTTCAGAAGCCTTTAAAGATTTTCTCTTCTTGACATCCTTGCACATAAGGCCGAGAACGTCGATATTGAAGATATTTTCGATTAAGGTTCTTTTCTCGCCGATAGACAGAGAGAGGAACGGTTTGTTGTTGGTAACGCCCATCGCGACGATATTCTTGAAGAGACGGAAGTTAATCCCGAGCAGCTTGTCAATCTCGTCCTGGTTAAGCTTCTTGGAAGAAAGCAGATCGAGTTCCTGGCCGTTCTTGAGGAATTCGAACTTGGCCGGCTTTAAACCTCTAGTAATTGTATAAAGGTCTTTTCCGATTTTGAATTCAACCGTGACCTCTAGTCCCTTCCCGTTCTGTACGTTGACGAGCTCGCCCATCTTGATGTCTCGGTACGGTTTGCCGAAGAGGGCGAATGTCAGTGCGTCCAGGATGGTAGACTTTCCGGCGCCGTTGACTGCCATGATTGTATTAAATCCTGGTTGGAATTCAATCTCTGCGCCGGCGGCTCCATAGGACATGATATTAGAAAAACTAAGTTTCTTAAATTCTACAAACATACTGGATTAAATATAGAAATATTAATTAAGTTTACGAATGTTTGCGTTTTTATCTGGAAATTAGAAAATATTCAGAATATTTTTATTAAATGAAATCGATTAATAAAATTTTCTATATTCGTGATGTAAAAAGATCTTAACGTAATAAATCCGCAGCAAACGAAGTTTTTCATGATCGTTATATATAATGTAAATGGTCTGGAAACGAAAGGATATTACGTTAAGTTTAAGGTAGCTTCGGCTACCTAAGTCCTGTTCGCAACCGGACGTTTTTTATTACATAGCCAACCAGGTTTTGACAACCACAGGCAAAAAATCCAGAATCCGAGCGGTCTTCCTAAAGTCCATGAAACATTGGGCGAGGCACCTAAAGAGTCTGGTCGGGTCGGCCGGAGTCAGCAAGCCGCATTCGAAAACCCGAAGCCTGACATTGAAGTATTGCCCAGCAAGCAGTACATACAGCCGCCATGGCAGCATAGGATGTAGCCGGAGTACAGGATGACCAACCCGTAAGCCTATGTGTAAGTCCCGAAGATCGACGACATACAACATGCTCAGTGAAGTATAGAATCGGTCGTGAGTCTCGGAAGAGATTTTTCAGATTCCTTTAGGCTCATGATCTCCTCCAGCCAATTCTCGTGAAGAAGTGAATCAAGCCGACTTTGATAAGGCACTAAGTTAAGGCACTCCAAGTCGATCAAAATCTACTAAGTATAAAGGCTGCCGATCGAGCCGATCAAATAGAATATAATTTATAATATATTAAAGCAAGAGATCTGCCTACAAAAATCCATAAAGAAAAATCCAGAAAAAATTAATTAAACAAACCGTCCGCGCGGTTTTTTTCTATATTATAACATGTGTTAAGGCTTCGTAATCCTTGGCATATTTCTCCTAATAAGCAATTAATACGGTTCTCTTGGCATTTAGGGAACCGTATTTTTTATTCGTTTTTATAAATAAAATGGCTATCGTGTGATGCCGATAGCCATAATCAGAACATAACCATATTCGAGGAGGTATTATGTCTGATGATATAGTATTTATAAAAGACGAAAACGACTATAATGAATATAGTAAATTAAAACCTGTTCGTTGGCGTTTAAATTCTAAAGTTAAATTTATATGTACATGCTGTCATAATGAATCTATTAAATGTTTTAAAACATTAAAGATTCCGTTTTTATGTAAATCATGTCAAAATAAAATTTCACAATTAAATCCAAAAACAAAAGAAAAGAAACGGCAAACCAATTTATTAAAATATGGGGTTGAAAATCCATTTCAATCTAGTGATAAAAAACAAAAAATTAAAGAAACCCTTTTAAAATATTATGGAGTAGATAATCCGCAAAAATCAAAATCAATTAAAGAAAAAACAGAAAATACTTGCTTAGAAAAATACGGATATAAATTTCCAGGTCAAATACCAGAAGTTAAAGAAAAACAGAAAAGAACTTTTATAAAAAAATATGGCGTAGATAATTATACAAAGACTGAAGAATATAAAATTAAATATAAAAATACATGTCTTAAAAAATACGGTGTTGATAATTATGCAAAAACAGATGAATGTCAATTAAAAATGCAAAATACATATAAAATTAATCATAATAATAAGCCGAGAGGAATAAGTGAAAAAGAAAAAGAAGTATATAAATTTATTAAATCAATTTATCATAATAAAATAATTCGTAATAGTAGAAAAATGTTATCTGGTAAAGAAATCGATATATATTTACCGGATTTAAAATTGGGATTTGAATTTGACGGTACGTATTTTCATGCGGATCCAAGATTTTATAAAGAAACAGATCTTATATTAAATCGACCAGCATTAGAAGTTTGGAATAACGATAAAAATAAAGAATTATTATGTGAATCAAAAGGTATTAAGCTTATTCGTATTAAAGAATATGACTGGAATAAACATAATAGAAAAGAAAAATATAGAATTAAAAAAGAAATAGAAAATCGGAAAAATGAATTAAGTTTACAAAATGAATAGTTTTTGCTATATTTGTATTAAACTTTATAAAAGGATTAAATATGTCAAAAGATATTATTTTTAATGAACAGGCACGCCAAAAGCTTATGGACGGAGTCAATTTGGTCGCCGATGTTGTATCTGTAACGCTTGGTCCGAGTGGTCGAACCGTAATGTTATCAAATAAAGTTATTACGAAAGATGGTATCAGTTGTGCAAAAGATGTTGATTCACCAGATCCGTTTATTAACCAGGGTGTCCAGGCTGCAATTCAAGCCTCAGCAAAAACTAACGAAGTTGCCGGTGATGGTACTACTGGTACATTAGTATTGGCCAGAGGTATTGCCCGTGAAGGATTAAAGATTGTTGCAGCCGGCGCCAATCCGACTGAAGTCAAGGCCGGAATCGATAAAGCTGTTTCCGCTATCGTCGACCAGCTCGATAAGAATTCTATTAAGGTAAACGACCAGAAGTCCATCGCCCAGGTAGGTACCATCTCTGCTAACGGCGATACCGAAATCGGTGAAATGATTGCCAATGCAATGAGTAAAGTTGGTCCGGACGGCGTTATCACTGTCGAGGAATCCAATACTGCAGAAACCGTTCTCGATGTCGTAGACGGTATGCAGTTCAATAACGGTTACCTCTCTCCGTATTTCGTAACCGACCAGGAAAAGATGGTTGCCGTTCTCGAAAACCCGGCCATCCTTATGTACGAACATAAGATTTCCAGTGTACAGGAACTCCTGCCGCATCTTGAATATATCGGCCAGTCCGGTAAGCCGTTGCTGATTATCGCAGAAGACGTTGATTCTGAAGCGCTAGCTATGTTGGTGTTGAATAAGCTCCGCGGCGCTCTGAAGGTCGTAGCTGTCAAGGCTCCTGGCTACGGCGAATCCAGGAAGAACAATCTCCGCGATATTGCGCTGCTTACCGGCGGCCACGTTGTTTCCGACGAAACAGGTGTTAAGCTCGCCGATGCGGTTACTCAGGAAATCCTCGGTTATGCCAAGACTGTTAAGGTTTCCCGTGACCATACTATTATCGTCGACGGTGCAGCAGATAAGGAATCTGTAGACCAGCATGTCCAGACTCTTAAGGCTCAGCTCGCCTCTACCGAATCCGAATATGACAAGGCTAACCTTGCAGAACGTATTGCACGTCTGGCCGGAGGTGTCGCTGTCATTAAGGTCGGTGCTGCCACTGAAGTAGAAATGAAGGAAAAGAAAGACCGAGTAGACGATGCTCTCCATGCGACGAAGGCTGCTGTCGAAGAAGGTATTGTCGCAGGCGGCGGAACTGCTCTTATCCGTGCGGCTTCCACTGTTAATGTCATTGGAGCTACAGCTGACGAAGAATCCGGTATTAAGATTATCATGAAGGCAGTCGAAGAACCGGCACGCCAGATTGTTAAGAATACCGGCAAGGAACCGTCCGTTGTGGTTAACGAAATCATGAAGCGTTCCGGCAACGAAGGCTACAATGCCAAGACCGGTCAGTTCGAAGACCTGGTTGAAACCGGTGTCATCGACCCGGTTAAGGTCACCAAGAACGCTCTTAAGAATGCTGCTTCTATCGCATCTATGATTCTGACGACTAACTGTGTTATCGTCGAGAAGAAGGAAGACAAGGAAAATTCTTGCCAGCCGCAGATGCCGATGATGCCCGGCATGATGTAATAAGAATTCCGAGAGAGAGAACAAAAAAGGAACACCGTTAATTCGGTGTTCCTTCATTGTTTATAAAGTGTTTATAATCTACTAACAATCTACTAACAATGTTAGCATTTTGTTAAGTCTATTTTCAGACAGTCTCCACGGTCAGGATTCTTTTCTTTCAGAATCACTAAAGCCCGGTGTGCGTCGTCGAGAGAAATCTTCCACTTATTAAGCATTCTGACTTTGAATATGGCTTTGGCCTGGCTCGCCCTGGAATAATACCGTTCGCCGATTTTGTCCGGAACCCAAGGCTGAACCCTTATGGTATTCGACTTTTCAAGACAGATAGCCATGCCGTACGGCTGGAAGACTCGTTGGATGCTGTCGTACGGAATAGTCTGGGTGTCAGACATATCGATTTCCTTTTCGAGCTTTTTCATCTGAATCCTGTTATATTCCTTGGAGAACAGTACACGCCAGATTTCATTAAGGATTTCAGAATTGGCTTTCAGAACTTTTCCTTTAAGGTAATAGTTGAACAGGGCCGCCAGATTCGGATGGTACGTAGCGGCGTCATTCCCGCCAACTGCATTAAGGTCTTCCCTCATACGGTTACGGGAATGCTTCACGAGCATCGGCCAGTTTACCGAGAAGTTCTCAAAGAATATCATCTTGACGACTTCCTGTGTCTTCTCGGATAATGTACTAAGTTCTGGAATTGCCATAGTTATTTTCCACCTTCTTGCCAGCGTTCATTGATAGTCTGTAAAGCTTCGTCGAGCAGTGCCGAAGTGAACGGCTTCTTGCGCATATCGGCGAACCAGATACGGTTGGAAGTACGGTATTTGCCCCAGTGTCTCGGACTCCAGGTAAAGATGGAGACCGAAGTGGAACCGCAGTTTACACAGGCCTTGTTGTCGGAAAGCCTCATGATTTCCTTTCGGAACGACTGCGGATCGGTAAAGTCCGCCTCGAGATTGGTGAGCGCCTGCATGACTTCAGCATTGTGCTTACGGCGTTCCTTGTCGTATTTGGTTTGATTAGACCATTCGGTAATCACCGCTTCCGTCTCCGGATATTCCACGATGAGCTGAGCGAACGCATAGACGAAATCCTCACCTCTTTCGTACGGCCCGAGTTCTTGGAACTTCTGGAAATAGAAGGTGTGCCACGGCATAATCAGGTGCGCCTTGCGGAACTTGATGAAATCCATGTAACAGACTTTGTTGCGCGTCTGTTCGAATTTCTTAGCCCAGCTGATGGTGCCGTTATATTCATTGGAGTACGGCCTGAGAAGTTGGCATACCTTACTATAGGCATGCTCGACTTTCACTTTATATTCGTTTTCCTGCGGTGTTAATTCTGCCATTTATATACCTCGTTTGTTTTTATAAAAGATAGCAATAATAGTCTTTGTCGTAAACAAGACTAGAGCGAGATTATTCCTCGGACTACCTCTTGTACGATGGTAATCCTCTCGGCAAGTTTGGTGAGCTGCGCCTTCTTCCTCGGAGACTTGGACGATAAATATTCTTTTTCCACGTCGTCCATAAGGTTGAGTAGATCAGATACCTTCTTGTTTGCCAGAGTTGTTTTCGTCATTTAGGATGTCCTCCAGTGCCGCGGCTTCCAATACAGAATGGAATGCTAAGACGTCATCATTGGTTTCAATCTTGTATTGTTTTCCGTTTAGCGTCAACGGGTTCATGTGCGGATAGACCAGCACTATTTCTGAAGTCTGACGGTGACAGAACATGTTTTTATAAGTTGCCTTTATTTCGAATACTATATTGCCTATATGGGCAGAATTCCGTATAGGTCTGATTTCATCTAATATATATTCGCGGAAACTGTTTTGAAATTTAACCATCAAGCGACTCCAGTATATTTTCGGTTAAGCCATTCTGGACGTCCTTGTAGAATTTATAAAGGACTTCATCAGATCGAATGTCGTAGTCTTTCTTTCCGATACGCCAGAGACCGTTAGTCTTATTGGTGAACCTGTATATAAAAGGCGTGGAACCATCATTCGTTTTTCTTTTCAGTTCTACCCCGATAGCGCCGTCAGACAGCATAGTAACACCCAGTACCTTATAGGTAAAGTTATCATCGGCATGCCAGCGGCAATCATAACTGGAATAATACAGTTGTTTAAGTATAAAGTCCTTACGTTTCATTTGAGTGCCTCTTACCTCGATATGTTATAACCCATTGCCGTCAGCTTTGCAATCATCTCCAGAGCAGCATCAGAGTCATCGGAAATGAACCCCGCCTTTTCGAGATCCTCGTTGATGTCTTCAAGAGTCTGTATGGACAGAGCCAGAAGCTCATCGTAATTACCGGACATCGCGAGCATCTGGTAGTTTTCCTTATTGGCATCGGTAACCACCTGTGGTCTCTTGAACAGTCTGCCAGATTCATCGAATGCCCTGCAGACATATCCCATGATAGCGAAGGCGTTTCCGTCACAGCCAACCAAAGTATATTTCTGAATTTTTTTAGCCATATTTATACCTCATAATATAATATAGAAAAACGTGCCGTTATTGTAAATGATTATAATATATCGAATCTCATTGGAACAACAACATCGATAGAAACATGGTTCGTGGCAGTACCGGTGATTATACGAATAAGGTTTATGTTTACTATATTATAATGTTTTACTATATTATAAGCATGGAAGTTAAGATTAACAGAACAATTTACAAGACAGTGTATAATCCGATAAAGGTAAAACCGGACGGTAGTTTTACATTACACGTTACCAAGTGGATAGAACGCCGTAAGGGAAATGGCTGGTCTGGTTATAGTAGATTTGCTGAATATGTAATTCCGCATCCGACAAGAATGACAATGGAATTCGACGGTAAAAAGTATAAGTGTAACGGTATGACTCCGGCAGAAGTCCTCGAACTGCGTAGTCACCTGGAAGCCTGTATAGCATTGGAGAATTTGAAATGATCATCGGTAAAGGTACAACTAAAGACAGAATCGCTACGACTGAAGTAGATTTCAATAGGCATATTTTATGTGATGGGTTCTGTATTCAAGTTCCTACGAAGGTATCTGTTATCTATGTTGGCGGGCGATATTTCTGCCGATGCGATGAAGAACCGTTTACCGGTATCGTTCCTATATTTTATGGTAATCAAGAGTACGTTAAATGGAAAGACAAGGTTTATTATGTTGACACGCCGGAGAAGTTTAGTATTCTGAGAAATATTATCGAAACAGAATTTGCCATTTGTCAGCTCAAATAATTCTATATTAAGACTATGAACGTAATTGGATATAGATACCATGAAAACGACATGCATTATTTTATGCTGGATTTCCGCCGTGAATTTCATGCGCGGGAATCTATGTTAAAAGTTCCGGTTATCAATAACGAGTATAAGAAGGAATTTTTGTATCTTGAACCTGATACCTTTGATGTTGTCCTATATGATGGCCGTGAATACCGTCTGATGAAACAAGAAGATTATGATGTTCTGAAAGAAATATTCTCTACACTTTTTGCGATAGAGAGTCTTAAATAATTCTATATTAAGAATATGTGTAAGAAACTTCTATGTAAATATCATGGCGAAACGGAATGGCAAGAGTATATCGTAGACTATACCGGTGGAATTAATGTCGACGGTAACCAGGAAACCAAAGGATGGGTTAATTATATGATTCCGGTTCGCCCTTATATGAGACGTGGCAGGAAGTTCTTCCGGTGTTCCTGTTATTGTTGCGAGAAAGACAAGGCGTTTCCGACTATCCAATACGATGGCAGGAAATACAATTTGTGGAAACAGGCATCTGCTAAAAGGTTTATTGCTAAGTTCAATAAAGACGCTGTGCTTCTGGCTGAAATGACTCGAATAGAAGATGCTATCGATGCGCTTGAATAATTCTATATTGTAATATGTGGATTAAAGTAAACAACAATAAATTCTGGTTGGTCGAAATGACGGAGTCGGGCAAGCTTATCGTCAAGTACAGCCCTGACGAAGAATATACCGGCATCCTCGATATGGAATACAGCTTGAATAACGGCCGTCGCCGGTATCAGTACATAATATCCATGTACAACCCGGATTCCGTCATTGTTGTACGCGATAACGCTACACTCAGTATGGCCTATTCGGCGATAAGTACCCGGATGGCGCTGGAGGCACTATGAAAAAATTTATAATTGGTAAAGGTTTTGAACGTTCCGTAATGGTTTATGTTGAGGTAGATCTGTCGAGGAATACAGAGCTGACCGGTAACTTCATGATTCCGACAAAACAATCTATTCTCCGTGGCATCGGCAACGTTTATTATTCGTCGCTGTCTCCAAACGATGAAGGCTGTGTAAGACTGTACAGGTATGACAACTATTATGTCAAGTGGAAAGGTAAGATGTACCACGTGGATTCACCGGAGAAGTATGATGTTCTGGTGAATATTATTAGCACGGATTTTGCCCTAGCCCAATTAGAATAATACTATATTTAGAGCATGAAGCAGTTAATTATTATAGGTCCTAACAACAGTTGCAGGATGACTGTGGAAAAGCTTGGACCCTTGAGTGTACGGTATACCACAGTAAAGACTCCTTACTTTTATATTAGTGGCGAAAATTCATCTTCAGTCTACGTCTTTCAAGGGGATTTTAACCGCAAATATGAATTTGACGGCGTAACCTATGACCCGAAGTCCTCAGGCGATTTTATGCAGCTCTATTCGGCTTTGGAATTCTACCTTCTCGAAGTATCTCTTTGCGGGGTTCTATGACTATCGAATTATCTTTTATGACCGGAATATTCGAGACCTATGAAATCTGTACTGGCGAACAGTACGGCAAGGTTGTCGATCATCTGGGTACCGATTGGTATATCTACGTTTATAACAAGCATCACATCCCTAATCTGGTTTGCCCTTGTACGGTTTTAAAATGTCGTTATCAAGGTGTAGTATTCGATACACTGGGTAACAATGACCAGCTGGCTATGCTGAAGAGAAAACTAGAAGAAGATTTCGCAATTGAACGTCTTGAATAATTCTATATTATAGTCAAGGAGAATGACTATGTTTATATATGTAGGATGTAGAAGAGTTTGGATTACCACTATAATAAGATGCGTCAGCAGCTTGGATAACCAGGTTTGCGGATATATTTTGGTCTGCAAGGAAAGCCCGTGTTGTACTGTGCCGTTTGATGTCAATATAGGCGAGGATGACATTATACAGATATGCGACGAGCATGGTTTCCGTCGTGGCAAAACGTATACCGGTAAAGCTGCATTTATGGTAATAGAAAATCTGAAGACAGAACTCTTGTTAGATAAAACCCTTGACTAGTTGGAGGACCTATGAAAGTAATTCGAGGAACCGGAGAGAACAAGTGCGAACGGAAAATAGACTTTTCCCGTCCGATTAGGTTTTACGATGAACCTGTTATGCTATTAGGTAAAGGTTTCGGTATTCCTGTAATAAAAGATGGCGGTGTTCCTAGTGAAGTTTATTTTTGGAACAATGAAACTATAAGGGCGACCATCGGTGAAGACAAGTACGAATTGGTCGAGGGTAATCCGTATGCCTATGAGCAGCTGAAGAATAATGTCGAGTTATTATTCGCCTTACATGACCTTAAATAATTCTATATTATAGTCATGGATATTAAAGATGTTTACAAACAACTTCAAAATCATTTTGAGCAGATTAAGTTAAAATACGGCTATCTGCAGAACGATAACGGTTTTAATTTCTCTGGCGGTGTCTTTACCACTGGTATTGCTGGCAATACTCTTGACGGCGAAGAACCTGATGAAAAAACTGCCGTATCGGAATCATTCGTTATTAACAGAGTCCATCGAAAGAATGGTAATGTTCTTTTTTATGTACATGCCAAGATTTTATATTACGGCGGTGATTGCGGTATCTTTTCCAATAGTTATATGTATTCCCTTACTATCTGTCGGAATGAGCCTAAGATGAAAGATTTCTATACGCAAGAAAGATTATTAAATGAGTTCGACCGAATCTTTAAAGCTGAATATAAACGTGTCATGCGGATGAACCAGCAAAAACTCCTTAAACAAATCAACTCCCTTCCCGGTTAAATATTTCTATATTAAAATTAAACAAGAGAGGATATTATGGAATGGTTAAAAGCTAAAAATCTTGAACTGGCGTTTCCGAATAACTCTATATTCCTTAAGTACGGCAAGGATCTTCTTCAAAGAATCCTGAATGCCAAGAACGCGGCGTTCGAGTATAGTTCGACTGATCGCGAAAGTAATAAGGAAGGCGAAGAGATACGAGTGAAGTATCTGTTTAATTATAATGAAAACCAATGGCTTTATCTTACCGTCACTATTGCATATAGCCGAACTAGAAAGGTACTTACTTTAAGCTCGATGCCTGATTTGATGTCAAGGGAGGCCAATGCCTTTGTTGGCCGGTATATTAAGTCGTGGCAGCCGAATCAGTTTGCGGAATTTTTTGCCGGGATTACGGAACGTATCAGCGATATTATTGAACAAGCCCGCATGAAGCTTATGGATTACATAAAGCAGCTTAAGAATCTGGACAATGTATTCATTATCGATTCCACCGAGTATATAGCTAAGCTGAAAGATAAATATCCTGATTTCAATATTACGACTGAAGAGGAGACCGGGGGATTCGGATATGTCTTATGCATAACCAGCAAGGAAGACAATAGTACATTAGTGGAATTCAGCACGTCTCCGTTTAGTCTTAATGACTATTCCGGCTTCTTCAGGGATTTCATACAGCATGCATATCTTGACTTCGACGGTTTTGTTGGGACTACTAAGGACTTCTACGCGGCAGTAGAAACATTAGTTGACGGTGCACTCGAATATAAGAAGGTGTTAGATTCTACCTACGAGAAGTACGCCAAGATCGTGCAGAAAAGAGAAGACGACTAAGCAATTCCGATAATAATCCTCAAAGACTATTCATTTACGAATAGTCTTCTTTTTTCTATATTAAGAACATAAACAAGAGGTACTTTATGGCACGTATTACAATTGCAAATAAGTTTGACCCGTCACTTCAGGTGGTGATTGACAATGAAAAGAAGTATGATTTCGGTTCACCGGCAGACTTCACCGACAAGAAGATGCTTCCTGTTATTAAGAAGACGATTGCCGCTATGGTTCCGGAAGCACAGCTAAAGGTGGAAATTGAATTCGAAAACTGGATCCGGTATTTCAATTATACTATGGGATTCAAGGTATTCTATACGGGCGTCAACGGCAATGAAGAAGGCTTTAAGATTAAGGTGGAATACAGTAAGTGTCCGAACTGCGACAAATATAAGATAGGGTTCGAAACTCCTGTTGCAAGGCGTGGCTGGGTAGATACGATGCTTCCGAACAAGGCTAAGGCATACCGTACTACGGCTAACTATTCAACAAGTTCCGACCATCAGATTACATTCTACGATCCGTCCGAGGAAACCATTAAGGGATTCCTCAACGCGTTGATTACCCCGAACCGTCGCAAGGCTCTCCAGGAATTCATCAACACAACCAAAAAAGATGCGATGGAGAGCGCCAATACAAAGAACCTGCTGGATATTGAAACCATGGACGTCATTCCGGAAATTGAAACAATCTGCAGCAAGTGTTCCTTTGGTAAACCGACCATTGAAGAAGAAGCCTATCACCGTTCGGTAATCTTCATCCGTGGCGAATACGGCGCCAAATTCTGTTTGAACATGTACAAGGAATACATGGCGTTCGATATGACTAAGGGCGCCGATTATGTAAGCGACAAGTTCGATACTAACTTCATCAGGTTACTGAAGGGTTTCATAGGACGTTCCAATATCGATACCGCCACACACATCCCGTACGACAAGAAAGAACAGGTATACGATATGTTGAAACGTATCGGGAATATCTACCAGAAGACCCGCTTCCTTATGAACTACGAGTCATGGTATGAGCTCGATCCGATATGGAAGCGTAATCCGAATAAAGAGGAGTAATTCCGATAAAAATCTAATTAAGCGATTTGTTGACAAGACAAGTCGCTTTTTCTATATTAAGAGCATAAAGAGAGGCTATTATGCGAAAGATAAAAATTGCTGGAATTCTGTCGGAAGTCAACGACTATAGTCCGTTTGTTCAGCCCATTCTGAGAATTAAAATCGACGAAATGGTGGAATACCTTAAGGGTCGTTATGAGAAGCTGTATTATGCGAAAACCTATAGCTCTGTCGGCAAGGATTCTCTGTCGTTCAGCATCCGTAAAGATCTTAATGATGTATTCGGGTTAAACTATCACCAGGTAGACCTTACTCGCGACTACCAGCACCATTTCACTATGTGGACTGAATTCGAATTCGGTAAAGGCAAAAAGAACGATGGGAAGAATACGTTTGTGGTGCGTACTGACGTCAGCGTTCCGCCGCCTCCTGCCAGATATGATACCGAGAGGAATCCGTATTATGTGCTGCATCCGAAAGTCGGTAAAGGTAATATCGTATATTTCACGGAAGGGTTTTCCACTGAGGAATTCATTGCAGATCCGATTAAGTTCGCCAAGCGGATTGAATCGGCGATCGATACGACCATTCAGCGAACCAAGGATGCATGGGTAGAACTGCATGACGAACAGACCAGCCGCGACATCGACCTTATGGAAGTGCCCGCTACCATTAAGGCTGCATTCGAAAAACGCGGTGTTCCGGTAAGATGCGATTTTAATAATACTCTTACGAATACTATAATCGCAGTGGAAACCGAACATATGGAGGACCACGTTGGATATATGGAACTCCATTATTTACCGTCCAAGGGAGAATGGGAATTCGAACTGGCTCGCGGTGAATTCGATTTTATTGGGCACATCTTTGATTTAACTAACAGTCAATACGACAGGAGAAAGAAAGCCATTAAGAACGATAAGTTAGGCGAGCTGATGGAGTTTGTAGCCGAACAATATCTTGCACAGCTGAAGACCAAGCTTGACTTCGAGGCTAAGCTTGATTACTATATGGATTGCTGGGTAAAAAATGACTAAAGATTTTTGTTTAATTTAATTGTCAAATATTCTATATTTAACAAAAACAAGAGGTATTAAATATGGCTTGGAAAACAATCTATTCAGAAAAAAACAATTTTATCGCGAAGGTTCCGTCGAATTCGATTTACTATGCTAAACCGAAAATGTTGACCGACCTTTATAATGCATGCCAAAACAAAGACTCCGGCGAAATTAAGTTCGGAAACGGTTGGCTCAACTACAAGAATACAAATACTCACGAGACTCTGGAAGTCAACATGTACTTTATAGATCCTGACAAGATGTTCGATGGATTCCGTAACAGTTCATTCGTCCTTCATTTTGATTATAACAAACAGACGAAGATGTACGATTACTATCTGGAACCTAGTATGAGTTGCCAGGCGCTCACGATCTACATTAAAGAACATATTAAGTGTCCTAAGGACAACGAACAGCATGTATATGCATCTGAAGTCGGAGAGGATCTCTATGGATATATCAAGGGAATCATTCTTGACGTCCAGAAAGCCTTTCTTGACTACTATGTGATTTACAGCAATGGAAGACTGGAATTCGAAATCGACCACATGGAAGACATTGAAAAGATTAAGGAACTGGCGACTAAGCTCGGGTATACGTTCTGTTTCGGTGATCACGATACCTGTGGAAAAAAGATTACTATTATCGATGATAAGAATCTGAGTGGTTATGATAACGAGATTGCATTCGTAACTTCACCGTGTAGTCTTTATACAACTGCTGGAGACTTTAAATATGTTACCGGTATTCTAGGGTATAATATCGAATACAGCGGACCAAAGTTTAAGTTTAAGACTACTGAAGACATGTTCAGATTCATTAAGGACCTGTTAATCCAATATAACGAAGTGAAAACCAAGTTGTTAAGTTTCCGTCCTCAGCTCGAGGAACGCCTCATTAGATAATTTCATAGATATACCATAATACCTCAAGGTGACGGTTTGGCTTAGGCCATTCCGTCATTTTTTATTTTATCGAATTCATTTACAAAACATTTGAAAATTTCTATATTAAGAATATGAGTCGATACATTCCAATTAAAATTGATATTTATGATTATATGATAGACTTGCACGGGAATACGTGGACAGACAGCGGATTGCCGGTAAGCAAGATGACCACATGGAAACATAACGGCGAGGCAGTTCTGTTTCACTTGCATATCTGCCAATTAGATAAGTATGGAATTCGTACCATATCGGATTACTTATTTACGTCGACCAAAAAGATCACCGTGGAATTTATGGGAAAAACATATCATCCGGGTGATAGTGAGTTTGAACTGACCCGCTTGCATCAAGATTTGGAAACTGAAATCGCCTTGGCAAGTCTGGATGAAAATCAAAATTAAAATCGATTTAAATTAAATTCGATTTTTTCTATATTTGAGATAGAGGTAATTATGACAAAAATAAGAAAATGTGACACATTGACAATCGCTGACATCCAAGCTTCCATTAAGCAGAAGGCCGCTGCGTTCGATACGCTCGCCGAGCTTATTAAGACATTCCCGGCGCAAGACATGCTGACATGCAAGCTTGCCTATATGGACGATCCGAATAAAGACCTTAAGGCGAATTGCCAGTACCGCATTCCGTTCCACATGAAAGACACCCAGTTTATGTCATATCAGGGTCCGGGAATAGGCTTTAAGCTGATTGATATGATTCCAGCCGCCATTGATCCGGAAAGCCATTATTCTATTAACTTCGAGATTACTTGCAAGAAATCCGGCAGTTATACTGTAAAGCTCAGGAATGTCTGTTGTTACATCTACAAGCGAATCCGTCGTAAGCATGGCAATACTGAAATAAAGGATTATATTAACCCGTCGATTTACGAAGACGTCGGACAGGATTCCGTATACGGTATTATCAAGCGTGCTATGAATGGCAACGCCAGAAAGTCTTCAGCTGTCAGCCATGCAACGAATGACGTCGAATGGCTTAAGGGTGCTTTGACTGACCTGATTCCCGCCGTAATCGAGGATGATCTGTATAAAGCCGAACAGGCCATGTACAATATGGCGACTGACAAGGCTTTAGGTGTTCTGAAGTAAAAATCAAAATTAAATTGGGCTTATATTAAGCTCGGTTTTTCTATATTTAGGTAAAACAAGAGGATATTATGATAAATACACATTTGACGCTCGATGAAGCATTCCAAATTCACAAGAACCAGATAGCTCACCTTGATGCGGCTCTGGCAAAGATTAAGGAATTTCCGTTTAGCCAGTATTTGCACGTAGGTTTCGACGCGGGGCTTGCCAAGCCCACCACGTTCGTCTACAACCTTGAATATAGCTTGCCGTTATCTTTGAATGACACCAAATTCTACGGTTATAAGAAGGCTTCCAACGTCAACATCGATGTTCCGACAAGTTGGGTTAGGGAACACTTGCTTTGCAAGCATCCGACCGTGTCGCTGGCTTTTAAGCTAACGTATCGCTCCGATAAGGATCAGTGGAGCATTAAGTGTTCGCACGTCTACGCGTCGACGGTCTGTAAAGACAAATATAACGACCATACGGTTTCCGTCATGTACGAGTATTCTGTTGCGGCTGAAGCCAATAAAGTGATCGGCTGGGGCGGCGATGCAAGAAATAAGACTGCCGTGAACAGGAAATCCGACGATGTGGGTTTTTATATTAAGCTGTTCCAGATGTTGCTGCCGTTCCTGATGAATGACAATCTTATGGGTGTGCGAAGCATTCTGGCCGATGCAGCGAACACCAAGATATTAAATTCATTAAAGTAATTATTTACAAGTCAAAACCGATTTTCTATATTTTAAGCCAGAGGTATTTACTATGCAAATGAAAAAACTGAAAGAATTGCACGCCGATTACCGCGGCGAGGAATGGATAGAGAACGGCATTACTGAAGAGTATAATGACGCTCTTATGTGCGTGGCTACCGAAAAGACGGTCAACGAAGTCATGGACATTATGGAAACCCTTATTGAATTCAATAACGGACAACGGCCGGACGAGGAAGACGACTGGATCGTGTACGATCCTGAAAAGTTCAATAAGGTAATCAAAGACGCGAACGCTGTAGTCTTCGCTAAGCGAGATAAGGCGACCATGGATATTCTGGACGTGCTCGAGGGCGACCCCGAGGAACCGACGGAACAGGAAAAGGAACTGGCGGCATTGGATGCGCTCGACGGTATCGATGCGCCGTTCTACGATCCTGACGCTGAGAAAAACTAAAATTACGGCTGCTCTGATGAAATTTTGATTATGAATGGTATTTACAATTTGAAATCAATTTTCTATATTTAGAGCATACTTTAAAAACAATCAACTTTTTCAAAGAGGTAATTCTTATGGCAAACCAAATGTTCACCCCGATGTCTGACAACGAAGCAGACGCCTTCCTCGACGAAATCTTCGGCACGTCCGAAGCCGTCGAAACCGAAACCGCGACGGTCGACCCGAACGCCGCTGCAGAACCGGCCGTTGAACCGGTCGCTGAAATGCCGGTCGCTGAACCGGTCGAATCCGATGCTAAGGCATCCGACGTCGAACTCGAAGTTGTCGACGAACTTCCGGAAGTTACTAAGTCCGTGGTTGCCGGCACTCGCCACCTTAGCAAGCCGCGTGTGGTGGTCAACAAGTTCAACGGCATTGACGGTCTGACGCCGGCTGAAAGCAACGAATTCAACGCATGGCTCGCCGCTCACGGCCTTTGCAAGACCATCGGCTCTGCGGCTTCCACTAAGCGCATGCGAGTCTACCGTAACTTGGGAACCAAGAACGGTAAGCAGCTCCATTCTCGCGACTGCATCTACGTCGTGTCTTCGGACGACTGGCGTAAGAATAAAGAAGCCGTCTACCGTGCAATCCTCCGTCTCTCCAAGAAGCAGATGGATGCGGAAATGGTCGTTAAGGTCGCCGAATACCGTCAGAAGATGAACCAAATCGAGGAAGATTTGCTTCTCCAGCACGACATCGTGATGAACTGGTACAACGGCAAGTCCGCAACCTTCAAGAAGATCCAGCACAAGATCATGGCACCCGATGTTCTCGCGATGCTTGACGAAGCTGTCAAGCACAACGACAACTACAACGTTCAGGATATGTACCTGCAGCGTTTCCGAATGGGTGCGCAAATCGAAGAGCTCGGAATCGCTCCGGAATACGATTGGCGCAACTTCGATGTGATTGTCAAGGGTGGCAAGGTCGTCTGTGCCTACAGCTTCCGTGACCTCGTCCCGTTGTATTCCGAAACCTTCAAGACGGGTTTCTTCAACAAGTTCGGCTACAATACCGAAATCGTGGACTCCGAAACCATCGAAAAGGTGAAGGCAATGGGCGCCAAGTACGCCTGTGCTGAAGCCGAAAAGAAGGCTTAGTCCGTTTCGTTCGACGGGAGTCCGGCTTCGGCCGGGCTTTTCTGTCGATTTTTTCTTTGTTGTTTTTATTTACATTTTAGCTCAGATTTTCTATATTTTTAGTAGATTGAGCATGTTGCTCAATGGTTAATGTTCAAACAAGAGGCAATCCAATATGATTACTTACAATCTGTCCACCGATGAGAAGTTCGAAAAGATGCAGCAGCAGATGTATCTCATCTACCCGTCGCTCGGTTCGTTCTACAACATGTGCAACAAGCGTGCACTTCCGAAGGAATCTAAGGTGACACTCCGACTCAACGTGTGCGAAGGTTCCGCACCGATCATTGAGTACACTGATGACTTTATGAAGACTCTGAGCGTCGAAACCTTTACGATTCTGATGAGCATCGAGCTCTTCCGTTTGCTCTTGCACCATCCGACGACTCGTATGCAGATTAGCCGTTCCCTCACGGTTCAGGCTTCCAACTTCATCTGCAGCGATTCTAAAATCCGTAACTTCATCATGCCGGGACATCTTAAGGATGCTTTCCCGGACATCGCTGAAATCCAGGCAATGGAACCCAGCTTCAACGTCAATGAAGACCTTTATCTCGAAAAGGTCTACCGAATTCTTGAAAAGAATTCCCAAGACCAAAATCAGAACGGCCAAGGTCAGGGACAAGGCCAAGGTCAAGGCCAGGGTGACGGAGACGGTGACGGTGAAGGCCAGGGCGGTGGTCAGAACGACCAGAACCAGGACGGTGACAACCAAGACCAGGACGGTGACGGCGATGGCGACGGCAAGACTGACGAACAGAGAGAAAACGATAGCCTCAAGCGTCACTTCTCCAACAAGCAATCTGAAAAGAATTCGGAAGGCTGGGGTGAAAACGAACTTGTTGACGCACAGGTTTCCGGCGAAGTCAACAAGCGTCAGTTGTCCGATTGGTCCGACGTCGGTAACGGCATGACCAAGATGATTCTGAAGGCCAACGAACTTCAGTTCGACCCGTGGTCCGTCATTAAGCGATTCGCAACTTCCGTGTTCTCCGACTTCATCTCGTTCACTCGCATGCGTCCTAACCGCCGTCTTCCGGATTGGACGGGCGTTCTGCCGGGTAAGCGTCATGCAATGAAGGCTAAGGTGCTCTTTGCAATCGACTGTAGCGGTTCCATGGCTGAAAGCGAAATCGAAAGAGCCTGCGGGGTTGTCAACTCAGCCCTCAAGCATGCTGAAACGTGGTATTGCTTCTGGGATTGCAAGTGTTCTGACTTCACTCAGAAGCGTTCCAAGACTTCGGACTTCGACGGTCTCGGCGGTGGCGGTACCAACCCGGATTGCGTCATCAAGAAACTCGAAGAATCCAAGGAACACTTCGACGGCCTCGTGTTCATCACGGACTGTTACTTCGACTGGCAGCAGCCGAAAGGAAAGCACAAGATTTTCATCCTGCACACCAAGGATGCGGGTGATCCTCCGGCTTGGTGCAAGTGGCATCTGGGCATGGATGACATCGAAAAGATTCAGAAGTCTCGCTCTTAGAGCGTAGGCTTCCGGGCCTTTGCCTCATGAACAAAGGGTAGCCGATTAAGTTCGGCTGCCCTTCTTTAATTTTTTTGAATTAAATCTATTTACAAAGAATTTCAGATTTACTATATTTAGGCCATGCTTAAAGAAAAAAGATATAAAATCGAAATCGACACGGCGTCTCCGTCCGTGTGCGTGCTGAAAAACGTCCCGTATCACAGGCTGTGGGAATTCCTACATGCACACCCGGAGTACAAGAAGTACGCCGATCCTAACTGCAGCCGTCCGACCTATGTGTACAAAAAGTGCAAAGTCGGAACGACAGCATTGTGGAAACTCGTTGACGCACTGACATATTGTATGTGCAGCTGCTCGACTAATATCCGCCGCGACGCCAAAGACCTTAAGCGTAACTACGGCGTCAACATAGCAACCGACATGTACAAGTATCTGACCTGGGACACCGCATGGTGCAGTAAGAAACTGAAGATGTACAAGTTGAATTCTTTAGGCGAAGATCTCCGAGCTAAGCTGAAGCACGAGGAATATCCTATGGAAGCACTCTGTAAGGCGGATCGTAAGCAGGACCGTTTGTATAAGCAGGCACTCGAGGCATCCAAGAAGGTGTTATACGATTTTAACAACTGGGACGTCGAACAGAGCCTGGCAGTTCTGAAGTAAACGTTTAATAAAATTTAGTTGACAACATTCAAAAATTTTTCTATCTTATAAGGCATGTTGAATATGGAATTTATGATAATTGACTCTTTTCTGAGCGATTCCAAAAAGCCCAGCGCTTCCAACGAAAATCACTCAAAATTAGTTGTTTACAAGTCAATTTAAAATTTCTATATTTAACTACGTAGCAAATCGCTACATCGTTCAACAACTCAGAAAAACCTAAGAGGTATCTAATGAATATCAAGCAGCTCACCAACGCAATCAAGTTCATCCCGTCCCGCAAGTCCATCATGCTCAAGGGCACCCACGGTATCGGCAAGACCGAATGGGTCACTCAGCTCGCCAAGGACCTCGGCCTCAAGCTCGTCATCTGGCACGCATCCCATGCCGCTGATGCCGGCGACATCACTGGTCTTCCGTTCAAGGTCACGGAAACTGACACTGAAACGGGCGAAACCCGCGAAGTGACGAAGTTCGCCAAGCCGCAGTGGATGATCCAGAACAAGCCGGTCCTCCTCTTGCTCGACGAAATCAACCGTGGTCTCAGCATTGCATTGAATGCAATCATGCAGTTGACCAACAACGGTACGTACGACGACATCACCCTTCCGGAAGGCAGCCGAATCTTCGCCTGTATCAACCCGGAAGAAGACGGCAAGTACGACGTCGGTACGATGGACGCCGCACAGCTCGACCGCTTCGCCATCTACGAATTCAAGCCGACCGTCGAAGAATGGGTTGACTGGGCAATCAAGGCTGGTCTGGATTCTCGTGTTGTCCAGTACATCAACACGCACCACACCATGTTGGACCCGTATTCCAACAACGAACTCGTGAAGTCCGTCCAGGGTAAGGATTGCGGCGTTCTTCCGTCTCGCCGTGCTTGGGAATGTGTTTCCAAGACCATTCAGAACGGCGACAAGGAACGTGCCTGGGAAGGCCAGGAAGGCATCAACCTCCTCACGGAAATCATGAACGGTATCGTGGGTACTGGTGCAACCTTGGACTTCATCGCCTACTTCAAGTCCGCCGGCAACAGCCTCAACCCGAAGGCTCTGATGGAATTGCCGGAAATCACCGACAAGGAACGCAAGGCCATTGCAAAGCTCTGCAAGACCGACTTCCCGAACGCTACCAAGCTCGTGGGTGGCTGTGTTCTCTTCCTCAAGGAACACAACGACGAACTTGCGACGGCCGCCGGTGCTCAGTGGTCCCACAACTTCTACGACATTCTGGCGGCTATGAACAAGGACGCCCAGATTGCATCCGTGAAGGAATGCGTGATTGGGGCTGTCAAGGCTCACGAACCGTGGGCTCTGAACCTCAGCAAGCACGAACACCGCTTGAAGGAACTCTACAAGGGTGCCTTGGTTGTCCGCGACCTTTAATAGAATCTGGCCTCCGGGCCGTTGTTGAACGAAGAGGCGGGTGTCCTAACGGATGCCCGCTTTTTCGTTTTTTATAACACTTCCATTCGGCGACCCTCAATAGAAACTCGTTCAAATTTTGCAGGGTTCCATGTTAAAATGAATATAAGAGCTTATTTTTAAAAGCTTATAGTTAGTACTAAAAATAAAATTAAAGTCCATATAATTCAATTATGTGCAATTAAATTGGTATTTATTGTATTATATAATAGTTGATTTAAATAGACCCCTAAGCAATTCCGACGAAATTTTTTATAATGTTTTTGTTGACAGTATTTTATAATTTTTCTATATTTAAGGAAAATCTAAGAGGTATAAAATGAGTGTAGTAATTTCCAATGGTTTCCAAGACATCAAGCTCGCCGATGACTCCCAGTGGGCAGCCGGCCGTAAACGTTTCTTCGAAGACATCATGACGGAACTCCAGCGTGCAGACGAGGAATGGTGTGCAAGTCTGGTTATCGGACGTAAGTTGGACAAAGCAGCAGCTTACTTCACGGCTGCAGACTGTCTGATTACAATCGTGATGCCGGAAGGAACCGTAACCTACGACGAGAACACCAAAGAAATCAGGTTCGCCGATGAAGACAAATGGGTGTGCTTTGTCCACGAGGCGAGCCACTTCATGCACATGGTGGTTGACGGCGGTAAGTTCATCAGTCCGAGCTTCGAACATCTGGAACCGATGGTACATGCGGCGTTCGACGGACACCGCAAGTCCAACACTAAGTATCTGGAATTCGAAGCGGGCTATCGCAGTCTGTATTACAACGAGATTTACGAAATGGGTCCTAAGGAAATCTATTTCGAAAGGAATCTGAAAAACATGATGAACTACGTCAGGGTCGAAGGACTCGAAGGGTTTGTCAAGGCTCTCCGTGCATGCAAGACGGAAGACGAAGCCAAGGCGGTAATCGAAAGCCGTAAGGAAGACTTCGAAAAGGCCCGCAAGCAGATCCAAAAGTGGTCGGACCTCGACAAGTTCACGATTACGGTTCCTGACAGCACCACGGCTGTTCCGGACGAAAACTAAAATAAAAATCGACTTACAAAATAAGTCGGTTTTTCTATATTTAGTAAAAAGCAAGAGGTAATTATGAAATTTTATTTTGGCAAAGACTCCATCCCGTGGCGCTCCGTTATCAATGAAAATAGCCAGTGCTTTGAATGGTATAACAGCCACACAAGGCAATGCCAGATCAAGGGAATGGAAAACCTTTGGTTTAAAGACAACAGTCAGGGCGACTGGGGCGTAGAAATCCAAGAACAGTGCAATATGGCATGGCTGCAGGGCAACCATACGTCGTACTTCACTAAGCATCAGGCAGTGCTGAATCTCAAGTACGTTCCGAAGGGCATTAAGGAAGCTGATTACAATAGCTTCGACGAATGGATGTCCGCAGTCTGGAAACATATCTCGGCTGCCCGTACTAAAGCAAGATTCAAGGCGGATGCAAAAGAAGCCAATCGTAAAACCGAGCAGGCCTTGGAATTCATGGACTTCAAGGACGAAATGGAACCTCTGGCGAAAAAGCTGGGATTCGAACCGACAACGGACGTGCCGGAAAGCTGTAAGAAGATAAGACTGAACGACGGCAAGGTTGGTCTGTTCACCTGGAATGACGTCTGGGCACAGCATCCTGACAAGGGCTGGAGAAAGGATTCCGTTCAGTTCAAGAAGGGAAAGATGAAGGTGACGGCTGATATCCAGCGCACGGCAAACAAGCTTACTATCCAGGGCATTCCGGCTCAAAGAATGCGTGACGCTCTGTTGGTGGTGTGCAAGTTACTAGAACGTGACGGCAGCACCGTCAAATAATCTTTAGACGTTTTGCTTTACAAAGTCCATTGAAATTCCTAAATTTAAATCAAACAACAACGATAAGGAAACCAAAATGAAAGAAATAGAGCTCGCCAAACGTATTCAGAAAATCCTCGAAGACCTTTGGTGCTAATCCGACGATAATTCAACTAATAAAAAGTTGACAAAATCTTCAGATTATTCTATATTTAAATCAAACAACGGAGGCTATAAATGAAAGAATCTGATATGGAAATCGTTAAGAACATGACGGACGCCAAGCTCATCGTCGCAATCCGTGACGCGGTTCCGGACGCCAAGGACACGATGCGTGCCCGGGACATCTGTAACAAGAAGTATTACGCCGAAGACCGTGCGATGCTCGCCAACAAGCAGTTGAAGGCGATCACCGACACTTCGAAGTTCTACCGTCGAGCCAAGGCGTTCCTTTTGATGGAAATCGACATCAAGCTCAACGACACCATCTTCTACAAGTGCAACACCATCAATGCAAAGAATTTCATCTATTCTATGAAGCAGATGGTCAAATCGAACCGCGAAACGATGGAGGCTCTGGACGCGCTGAGTTAGGATTAAGGCTTACCGCGTTCAGAGGTCAAAGAATACGGTAATACAATGAAGAGCAAAGAGTACAAGGCAAAACGAAAAGAAGTCGCGGATATGCTCGAGACATTCGGTCACGAGTATACCCACGATGAATTCCAGCGAATAGTGTATAAGCTGACCGGAGCCCTTGTAGTCGCGGACAAACCGAACAATAAAATCAGAATTCACAAGACCTTTAAAATGGTCGAGTGCGAACCGAGAGAACGTAACGGTAACTGGTGGGGTCTTAACGGCACGTACATCAAGCCGCCTAAGATTACCATCAATTCCCGCTGTCACTACAACTGGGCATTGGTAAAACGTGTTTTGAAAACCATTTCATCTATGAAGGAGAACCAACTATGAACAAGAAGGACCGAGAGGAATACGAGCGCCAGCTTGACATCGTTGAAAAGCGAATCATCGCGGGCAAGCAGAGATTCGGCGATCCGGGCTTACGTAAGTATTATCTGAGCAAGCTCAAGGAAGCCAAGTAAAAAACTCTTAATTGATTTTGTTTACAAGACTTTTGAAATTTTCTATATTTAAATCAACGGTTAAACAATTAACAACAAGAGGCAAAAATGAAGGTTTCTGTTCTCACCCGCACAGAAGAATCCGGCCGCCGTATCATCTACGGCGTCTACGTTGACGACGAAAAGGGCACGTCCGAAGACAAGGCTCGCAAGGCCAAGGCAGAAATGCTCAAGCTCTACAAAGCTCCGAGCCGTCTCTGCATCGATACCGAAATCGACACGAGGGAGGCAGAATAATGTCTAAGGCCGCCGAAATCAAAACGGTTCCCATGGAACTGTCCATCGCAATCGCCGAATACGACGAATGCGGTTCCGACGGCCTTTGCATTGACGGTGTTGTCCGCTTTACCGATTCGCTCGCCGCGGCTAAATGGCTTGTCGAAGACTATGAAAAGACAGTAGACCCCGACGAATTCCCCGGCGAAGCGAAAAAGTTAAGGCTTTACGACGTGCACCGTTCTATCGCAAAGTTGAAGCCGGGCGAAAACAAACAGTGGCGTACTCCGGAAGACTTTCCGTCCTGGATTATTTGGAAGGCGTTCCGTCACTAAATTTTTTCAAAATAATTTGTTGACGACTTGAGTATAAATTACTATATTTAAGTCATCAACGAAATAAACAAACCATCATCAAAAAGGAAAAACCAATATGAAGTCCAATCTCTCCAACGTCAAGTCTGAATCCAAGCGCGGCCGTCTCAAGAAGGGCTCCCTCGAATACGTCCTCAAGCACGCTGTCCAGCCGAACCGCGCCCGCAAGCTCCTCCAGCCGAACTGTGCTGAACTGGCACTCATGGCTGGCCACGGTGTCGACGGCTACAAGGCAATCTGGTATCGCAAGGGCGACGGTGTGAAGTTCGGTTGCAAGAACGATCACTACTTCCACCAGACTTGCCAGAAGCTCGGGTACACCGTCATTCAAATTCAGTAGTTTATTTTCTCCTGATGGGTGGTGGATCGTTCCCTAGTAGGACTTCCGAACGGGAACAGCACGGCCTTGTGATGGAATAGGTAGACATTGGAGACTTAAAATCTCCTGGGAGTAATCCCGTGTCGGTTCGAGTCCGACCTTGGTCATTCTGTATTAGCCTCCTTCTTTGGGTTGAAGGGAACCGGTAGATTCGTAAGGGTCTGCCGGTTTTTTATTCTTAATTATTTTTATTTACAAGATATTCAGAATTTACTATATTATAGTCATGATGGAAATGAATAAGACTATTAAAATCATACGGTTTAGCGCAACACTCGAGTTAAAAATTCGCAACATTCTGGATGTCGTAAAATCGACTGGATATATCGAGCTTAGATTCTGGTGTCCGGATGATGGTCAGAAAAAGTTTTTATATATTTTCGACGACGAAAAGATCACGTGGTACGACAAGGACGGTAACGAATCCACCGACTACGAGAAGCTGGTAGATACGTTGTCGGTCTATGCCGAACAGACGAAACTGAAAGACGCTATTGCAAGACTGGATTAAAACTCGATTAGATTTTGATTTACAAGACTTTTAAATTTTTCTATATTTAAATCAAACAAAAGAGGTTAATATGTATCTTACTCGTTCCAAGAATCCCCGCAAACTCGTCAAGCTCTCCGAAAAGGAATACTTGGCTGAATGTCAAAAGTCTGTCCGTCCGTCCCCGGATATTCACGTCGACTTGTTCGTGAACGCCAAAGACGAAATTCGTCTGGTGATTACGTCGATGAATCCGGAACGTCGCTACACGACCGATGAAGTTCTCCCGGTAACCTGGTATCGCGAAGAGCTCGCCGGCAAGAAGGATCGCATCCGTCACGCCGTGGCTCACTTCAAGAACCACATCAGGTTCTAGCCTATGGCTAGTTATCCGATGAGTAACATTACCATGAAGATGGATGAGATTAACAAACGTCTTTATGGTACTTGTTTCATGATGGATGCCGTCTGGGGTGATTTCTACGGGATAAATCACGGCAAGCTCGGGAAGGTTCATATCATGCTGCTGACAGGGCCTGCGCCCGGATGGTACGATACTCCCGTGTGGACAATAGACATCGACGACGTCACCGCTGGGAGACTCGACCTGAAACTGCAGGAAATAGTCAAATTCGGCGATAACTGGAAACAGCGCCTGATAGGACTAGATACGGAATACGCGATAGAAAACTTGCAATAAAAACCTCATCCAGGGGTTGACAAGAGCGAAATAAAATGGTATATTATTGAGGTAGCGCATGCCATAGCGCTTTCCTCAGGGGCGACCTTGTTTGGCCGCGAGTTGCCATTTTTATCGCGGAGTTTGTTGGTCGTCCCAGCCATGACAGGGTTTTTCGTTGTTATTACCTGTCATGGCTTTTTTGTTTTAATATATCATATTTGATTTATATGGCTTTAAAATATAATAGGCCTATAGATTATACTCTTTTTAAAAATAAGTCTTTAAAACACGTTTACTACAGACCGCCTCGGTCAAAAAATAGTCAAAAATAATAGTTTACAACCTTGTTGAATTTTTCTATATTATCGGATGTAAGAGAGGTAAATATGAACGTAATTGTCGAAATCGAAAGCGCACATGCGGAAGAAATCGCCCGCCGATTCCATCAGAGCGAACCTGAAGGCAAGAAGAACTGGATTCTCAAGAACAAGGGAATTCTTGTCGGGAAGCAGGCATGTATCTATCTGCTCAATACGACAGTTTTGCTTGTGTTCGAAACTGATCCGACCGCGGTAATCCGTATCGTGAAGCAGTAATCTGTAATAAAAATATTACAAAATTCTATATTTACAAAGAGGTTCAAATTACTATATTTGAAAATACGAAAATAAACAGAACAAATCACAAGGAGATACACCATGGCAATTTCAGCCGAAGATACAATCAAGGGTATCATTGCAGAAGCGAAGAAGGGCAACGTGACGGACCACCAGTCTGACGGTACTCTCGAATCCTGGAAGATTCCCTTCAATGGAAGCACTTACCGAGTCGTCGTGACAGACAAGAAGGCGAAGACAGGAAAGGCGTTCAACAAAAACGATTTGCTTGTCGTTAGTGAAGACGGCAGCGAAAAGGTCGTGAACCTGGGCGAATGGAAGAAGAAGCTCTTTTACACGCTCGTCTATGCGCTTCGCAAGGGAAAGGTCTTTCACAAGATTGACCAGGACCCGGCCAAGGTGAAGGCAATCAAGGCCGATATGGTCGCGAACCCGGGAAACTACGTGAAGGGCGAAGACGAAATCACCGGTACATTTAACGGCACGAGCATCAAGGTGACTCGTACGAAGAAGGCCTACAAGTCGGGCAAGACTCTCTGCCGTATCACGCTGGCAGAAAGCGGCATCGTGACTTTGAAAGGTTCTCAACTCCAGCCGTTGTTTAAGGCTTAACCGGCGAAAATGAAACAAGATTATTCGTTTACGCCTTGTCCATAGTTTTTTATATTTCAACATGTAAATAAGAGGATATTATGGACAAGGCTAAAGAAACGAAAAGGATGCGTGATGAAAGGATCAGAGAATCCGAAAACGGACGAAAGCTCCGTGAACGAAAAATCCGTGACAGAACCAAGTACACCCGAAAAGGGCGGACACGTCCTGACGATAACGAAGAAAGATACGTACAGCGGGAACACCAGCTTCAGCGTTAATCTTCATATCCAGGATGTGGAACGAGTCGAACCGTATGAATGGGACCAAACCCAGCTTATAGTCTATTACAAGTCCATCGGCGGCGTATTGGGCGAAATCCGTATCGGGGAAGAAGACGAGTACAAGGTCGACGGCAGGACCGCAACGTATGAAATCGCTCAACTGTTCCTTGAGAACCGTTTGACCGAAGTTCAAATCGAGGCGCTTCCGGACTAAAAAATAAAAAATATTCTTGCTTACAAATACCGGAAAATTTCCTATATTATAAGCATGAAACAACAACTCAGAGGATAAAATGACTCAAAAGAAAATCAAAGAATACAAGAACCTCAAGGCTCTCCCGCTCACGGAAGGCCAGCGCAGGTTGATTATCGCGAAGTCTAACAAGCTTTACAAGCTCCGCAAGAAGGTTCATCTCGAAAAGAAGGCGGTTCAGATCGTCTGGGACAATATCTGCGACGTCGGCAGCATCAGCCTCGCGAATGTCGATAACGTCAAGGACTTGCTCGACAATTACAAGCAGTCGCTTGAAATCCTTCAGGATTTGAAGACGGACATTTACGCCATCCGCAACGAAATCAAGGCTATTGTGCTTGAAGCGAAAAAGAACGCGCCGGCGAAGAAGGCACCTGAACCCGAACCGGCCAAGGAAACGCCGCAGCCGAATCAGGAACAGAAGATGGTGAAGTTTATTTTCACCGTGCCGGAAGCAGTTTCCTTGCAGACGCATCTTGAAACGTTCCTCAAGAACCGACCGAATGCGTCAAAGGTCACGATTGAACTGGCCGCGGACCACATGCACTAGAATTTAACCTCTAGTTGTAGGCGGGCGATCCTTCGGGGTCGTCCGTTCTTTTTTATTCTAAATTTGGTATTTACAAAATTCCCAGATTATTCTATCTTTATATCAAGAGGTTAAAAATGGTTAGAGAAAATATTAACATCGAACAGATAGCCGATACACTGGGATTGTCCTATTATGAATACGATAAGTGGAAATGCATTGTAATCGGGGAAGCCGATTGGGATAATACTGGGAATGAAATGGAACTGGTCCTTAAATTCCATTATGGTCCATATAATAACGAATGGAAACGGACAGGCATCAGCAATGACGAACTCCATATCATGCTTAAACAGACAGTTGCTGGGGTAATGTCTATGTCAGGCATCATGACCAATGCTATGGCTTTCACCTTTATCGCGGGACTGTTGCTTGTCAAGAAAGATATTAAAGCATGGCGGACCAACTACATGGTCGCGGAATACAACCGTGAACTTGATAAGACCCTGGCAGCTCTGAAATAAAATCTCAAATAGGTTTTATTTACAACATTTAAATATTTTTCTATATTTAAATCAAACAAGAGGTTAATATGAAAGTAGAACAATTCGCCACCGCCATGCAGTATCTTCCGTTCAACACTCAGACCATGATTATCCGTAAGCAGCCGAACCTGCACGGTATCGGGGTCTGTGACAAGATTAAGACCTATGCCGATGAACACCATAAGGAATGCGTCATTATCGACATGGCCTACCAGGATGAACTGTTCCTTCATGAACTTCGTGAACTGATTAACTATCGGCAGGGACGAGAATTCGTCTGCGTGTTCGATTTCACGAGCGGCTGTGGTCGACCTGATGGCCAGCTCAAGGAACACCTGTTGCAGCTCTTGATCCATCGCAAACATAACGGCTTCGAAGTTCCGTGGACTGTGAAAGTCGTAATCTACGATAATATCGTGGACGAAAGCGAATTCACTTTGAGCAACTTCGATATGTGCCTGCTCGACAAGTGTCTCTGCTACAAGCTGGAAGAATAAAATGGGCGTTATTACTATACATTTTCACGACAGTTTTCTAGATTTGTATGAGTCGGAACTCGTCCATGTAACTGACCGCACAATTACTAAGATGAACAAAGAGATGTCCGAGACAGACAGTTTCGGTATTTACTACCAGACAAAACATAACGGTGTCGCGTACCAGCTTATTCCAGTAATAGGCATAGTTTCGTGGGACTATTACCCAAGTACATCGTGCAAGAAGGCGGAGAGTCATTATAAGGACGATGACCCGGTATTTGAGAACTTGCGTAAGAAACTTGCGGTAATTGCCCATAACAACGAGATACTCCGAGCAATAAAAGATTTAGAATAATCATTTACAATATATTTGAATTTTTCTATATTTAAAATACAAACAAGAGGTAATAATGATTAAATTCACTAACTTTACGCCGTCCGCCAAGTTCGTCAAGCTCGCAACCCAGTATGACAAACTGGCTGAAGATAATAAGGCATTGGGATGTCTTTGGACAGGAACTTCTGATGAACAGAAGCAAAAGCAGGCAAAACATCAAGAAAACTACAACAAGATGATCAAGCTCGAATTGCCGATGTTCAAGGAATTCTACAAGATGCTTGACAAGAAATGCATCAAGGTAAAGTCAAGGGGCGAAGGCTGTTTCTCTTACCAGTACCTTGAAAGTGTGAAGTTCAAGAAGATTCCGAAAGAAAAGACCAGCATGTTCAGCGTGAATCAAGCCTTGTTCAAGACTGGCGAAGCTATTGAAGCGAACCTTAGCAAATGCAAGTACGTTCGCAATTCTTATGGTACGGGTCTGCCTACCCAGAACGATGCTCGTTTGCTTGGCCAGAGCATGATATGCAATGGCGAATACGGCATTGAAGTAATCACTAAGTCAGAATTTAACAAGTTTTATAAAGACGCGTTGCTCCCGTCGGAAGATACCGATTTGTCCAGCAAAGTCGGTTATGGCGGACAGGGGCTTATTTACCCGACGGTCGATTTCGCTGAAAGCGATCCCGTTTTCAAGGAATATAACAAGCGCATCAAAAAGGCAACTGCAGAAGTGGCGCTTCTCAAGCTCCGTCAGAAAAAGTATGTCATTGAATCCAAAAAGAATGATATTGACAATATTGTCAAGGAAAAGGAGGCTATTCGACCGCTCGTTGAAAAGATGATTGAAATGCTCATCGAAAAGACTGAAAAGCAAATCAAGTCGAAGGAACGTATAATTACGAAACTTGACGGCGGCAAGGCCGAATAAAAACCCAATTCAATTCTTGTTTAAATGTTCTAAGTATTTAACTATATTTAGAACACAAACAAGAGGTATTAAATGAAACTCAAGAAATTCATTCAGAAAGTCGACCTGTCCAAGTACTCCAAAATCACCGTCATGGACGAATGGCAAGCAACCGACTATGGCGACATCTACAAGGGCGGTGACAAGGTTGACGAAGAAATCCTTAAAGAATGCGGTGACTTAGAAGTCGTAGCCGGACAGGATCCAAACAACCTCGAAATCGGCGGGGTATACGGCAATGCAATCATCAAAGTACCGGTGGAGGTTTAAATGGTAAACGTGAAGTTCAAGTACCGTGACGAATACAGCCACGGCAAGTGGAACACCCAGGAATGTCATGTACGTTCGGTCGCCGAATG
>Ga0310696_10001299_pt1 | contig 36427 bp, 24 predicted proteins | sample AusTroGonzalo_MG_4_FD_203885 | JGI IMG/M metagenome (GOLD analysis project Ga0310696, IMG submission 203885) | Bovine rumen microbial communities from tropical cattle in Woodstock, Queensland, Australia - Gonzalo_02 (v2) (version 2) | ecosystem: Host-associated > Mammals > Digestive system >... | reverse complement strand
GGCGGTGAAGAGCGAAGACACCGTGGTCTGCAACGAATTCGACCGCTTCCTGTGCGTCGAGAAGACCGGAAAATACCGCGTCATCCCGCTGCCGCCGGACAAGCTCTTCGTCGGCAAGCTCTACGACTTCCGTCGCTACGACGCGCAGACGGTTTTCGGCATCGTCTACCGAGAAAAGAAAAGCGGCAAATATTACGGCAAACGCTCGGCGGTCGGCGGCTTCATCCTGGAAAAGGAATACAACTTCTTCCCGTCCGGGTGCGTGCTGGAACTCTTCACGCCGCGCGCCGACGCGATCTACGAGATGCAGGAAACCAACGGCAGGGGCAAGACCGAGAGTTCCGAACTGAATCTGATGGAACTGCCGCTGCGTTCGGCGAAGGCGCGCGGAGTGCTCATCACCGCCAAGAGCATCACCAAGCTGACTCATTCGCGCTACCTCACTCCGGAAGAGCTGGAAGAGTACAAGCAGGAAGAACCCAAGGCCGAAACGGAAAGCGAAGACGCCGAAGAGCCGGCGGATGCGGCGGTCCCGGAAACGCCGGAAGCCGAAAAGCCCGCGCCCGCCCCGGTCGAGGCCCCCCCCGCTCCGGTCGAAGAACCGGAACCGATAGAGGAGCCCGCCCCGGCGGAAGAAGAGCCCCCTGCCTCCGAGGACGAACCCGCGCCGGTCGAGGAAACGCCCGCGCCGGTCGAAGAACCAGCTCCGGTCGAGGCGCCGAAGCCGGGCAGGAAAAAGCCGGGCAGAAAGAAATCGGCTCCCATCGAAAACCCCGAACCGGTCGAAGAGCCCGTTCCAGTGGAAGAGCCAACACCCGCACCGGTAGAAGAGCCTCCCGCTCCGGTCGAAGAGCCGCCCGCTCCGGTCGAAGAGCCGAAGCCGGTCGAGGAAACGCCCGCTCCGGCGGAAGAGGAGCCCCCTGCCCCCGCGGCGGAAACGATCGAACCGCTGGTGCTCGAAGACGGCGGGGAAAAAGCGCCGAAGCACCGCGCCCCGCACAAAAAGGCCGCGCCTCCGGAAGAAGAGAAAAAACCGGAGCCGTCCGATAAGGACGATCCCGACGACGAGCTGGGGATCATACAACCGGAGTTCGGCTTCTGATGGCGTACATCCAATGCAATTTCTGGTCCGAGGCGCTGGGCAAGTGCTGCGACATGACGGTGCTGCTGCCCCAGCGCGTCCACCCCCATCCGGAAACCCGGCGCGGCAAACCGGTCGTACGGCGGCCCTATCCCGTGCTCTATCTTCTGCACGGCCTTTGCGGCGACCACCGGACGTGGCTCGCCAACACCGCGCTGGAGCACCTGACGCAGAATCTCAATCTTGCGATCGTCATGCCCGACGGCGGCCGCGGATTTTTCACCGACATGGCGCACGGCGCGCGTTACGGAGCGTTTTTCACCGACGAACTTCCGGAAACGGTCGCCTCCATGTTTCCCGTCAGCACCAAACGCGAGGAGTGCTTCGTCGCGGGGGCGTCGATGGGCGGTTACGGGGCGCTGCGCCTCGCCTTGAGCGCGCCGGAGCGCTTCGGAGCGGCGTTTGCGATGTCGCCGCTCGTCGACCTCGTCCGGGCGATCACCCGCGGCAACTCCGCGATCACGGCGGAGGAGATGCGCAACGTCTTCGGGCCTCCCGACGAGCAGGCGGAGCGCGGCAACGATCTGCTGGCGCTGGCGCAAAAGGCACGGACCTGCGCCGCGCCGCCGCGGATCGCCGTCCATACCGGGACGGAAGACCTGCTCTATAACGACGGCGTCCACCTCTGCGGCGAACTCGAAAAGATGGCGTGGCCGGATCTGAAATACTCGCTCGACGCTCCGGGCAGTCATGACTGGAGCTACTGGTCGTCGCAGATCCCGGCGATGCTGGAATTCTTCCGCAAACCGTAGGGAAAAACCATGGACGCAAACGCCATAATCCAGTATTTCTACCCGGAGGATACTCCGCTCCGGCGGCGTTTGCTCAGGCACAGCGGACAGGTGCGCAACAAGGCGCTCGCCCTCGCCGCCGGCGCTTCGGAAGAACTGGACCTGCGGCTCGTCGCCGACGGTGCGATGCTCCACGACCTCGGCATCGGGAAATGCGACGCCCCCGGCATCGACTGCACCGGTGCGGAACCGTACATCGCCCACGGGATCATCGGCGCGCGGATGCTCCGCGAATACGGCGCGGAGCACGGCGTCGACCTCGAAAAATACGCCCGCATCTGCGAACGCCACACGGGGAGCGGACTCACCGCCGATGAAGTAAAAATGCAGAAACTCCCCCTGCCCGAACGCGACTATCTGCCCGAAACGCCGGAAGAGGCGCTGATCTGCCTCGCCGACAAGTTCTTTTCCAAATCCGGCGACATGAACGAAAAACCGCTCGAAAAAGTCCGCCGCTCCATGGCGAAATTCGGCGACGCGCCGCTCGAACGCTTCGAGGCGCTGTGCCGCCGCTTCAAAGTCGAATAACCACCCAACATAAAGGAATTTTTCTCATGGACAGCAACAAAAGACCTGAAAACATGACTCGCATCACCACGCCGGAACTCGCCAACGCGTTCATCGCCGAGCAGATCGCCGCGATCAAAGCGCAGGTCGGCGACAAGAAGGTTCTGCTCGCCCTCTCGGGCGGCGTCGACAGCTCGGTCGTCGCGGCCTTGCTCATCAAGGCGATCGGCAGGCAGCTCGTCTGCGTCCACGTGAACCACGGCCTCATGCGCAAGGGCGAAAGCGAGCAGGTCGTCAAGGTCTTCCGCGACCAGCTCGGCGCGAACCTCGTCTACATCGACGCGACCGACCGCTTCCTCGACAAACTCGCCGGAGTCGCCGATCCCGAAGCCAAGCGAAAAGTAATCGGCGGCGAATTCATCCGCGTCTTCGAGGAAGAGGCCCGCAAGATCTCCGGCATCGAATTTCTCGCGCAGGGGACCATCTACCCCGACATCATCGAGAGCGACAAGGGCGTCAAGGCGCACCACAACGTCGGCGGCCTGCCGGAAGATCTGAAATTCGAACTCGTCGAGCCGGTGAAGCTCCTCTTCAAGGACGAGGTCCGCGTCGTCGGCACCGCCCTCGGGCTGCCCGCGTCGATGGTCCACCGCCAGCCCTTCCCGGGCCCCGGACTCGGCGTCCGCTGCACGGGCGCGATCACCCGCGACCGACTCGCCGCGCTGCGCGAAGCCGACGCCATCCTGCGCGAGGAGTTCGACAAGGCCGGTCTCGTCGGCAAGGTCTGGCAGTACTTCACGATCGTCCCCGACTACCGTTCGACCGGCGTCCGCAACGGCGGCCGCGTCTTCGACTGGCCGGTCATCATCCGTGCGGTCAACACCGTCGACGCGATGAGCGCGACCGTGCCGGAACTCGACTGGGCGCTGTTGAAGAAGATCACCGACCGCATCCTCTCCGAAGTGACCGGCGTCTGCCGCGTGCTCTACGACCTGAGCCCGAAGGGCCCCGCCACCATCGAGTGGGAATAAGTCCTTCTGTCCAAGACATACAAAAACTCCGTCCGGCGAGCGCCGGACGGAGTTTTTTTAGAGGGTTTTCGAGCGCGCTACTTTTCGATGCCGTTTTCGAGATCGTAGTACGGCGGATTGCCCGGCGTGCTCAGACTGCCGCCGTGTCCCTCGCCCTGATAGAAGCGGATCTTCGCCGGCACCCGCAGATTGTTGAACATCGACATCATCCCCGCCGGCGGGCAGACGAAGTCGCCCAGCCCCGCGATCTTGATGTTGACCGGACACTTGATGCGTTTGGCGTGGAACGCCCCGTCGTAGTAATCGAGCGCCGGGGTGTAACCGGGCGCGAAGGTCGACGGCAGCCGCAGCGCCTTGGCGTGTCCGGCCAGATCGCAGCACCACGGCTTCCAGACCTCGACCTCGGTCACGTCCTTGTCCAGCCCCGCGCCCCACAGCGACTGCAGTCCGGCCTGACTGCCGCCGGAAACGATCAGGTCCTTGCCGTTCCACTCCGGGAGCGTCTTCACGAACTCCAGCGCCCGCATCACCCGCAGCGCCATGCCGTTGAAGTATGCCGTCAGCCGGTCGGAGTTCTGAATCGGATCGAAGGCGTAATCGTGACCGTTCGAGCTGATCTTCTTGAAGTAGTTCGCGTAATAGCTCTGCGTCTGGTTCAGCTCGTAGCCGTGGGCGTTGATGGAAAACTGTATCTCGTTCAAAGCGGCGCCCTTGAAGGGTTTCTGCGCGGCGGCCGGATCCTTCGACCAGCCGAAGAACCTCACCCGCGCCGGATATTTGCGGCTCTTGTCGACCGGCATGTAGAGGTAGCCCGTCACCGGGCGCGCTCCCGCGCAGGAGACCTGCACCGCGTAGGCCTTGGCCTTGCCGCCGTTGAGCGTCCTGACTTCGTCCATCGTGACCTTCATCGGCACTTTGGCCAGACGCGCGCGCTGATCGGCCCAGAATTCGTCGAAGTCGGCCGGTTCCGGCTGCGGCATGAGCTCGCGGACATTCGCCCCCGCGCTGCCGTCGAAGTATATTCCCCGCTTCTTGCCGCCGGCAAACCTGCCGACGACCGTCTTGCCGCCCTTCTTGTGCAGCTCGGCGCGGTAGCGGATGAAGCCCGGCTTGGTGAATTTGTCGGTAAAGGTGTACGGCAGCTGATCGACCTTGAGATGGCCGATGCGGACGATGCCGTCGTCGCCGCTGCGCTTCCAGATGACCACGTAATCGCTTTTGTCGTAATCAGCGCCGGTGTATTTGAGTTCGATGGTGAACTTGAGTTCGTCGCCGACTCGGTATCCCAGCGGATTCCTTTCGCTGTTGCCGACCATCAGCGCCTTGTCCGCCTCGATCGGAGCCGCCCACGCCGACAACGCGGCGAGCACTGCACACAAAACCCCGGTCCATTTCCATTTGCTCATAACATACCCCTTCTGGTTTTCCGAATCAGCCGCACGGCGGTCGATGAATGTTTTAAGTATACTTCGCCATCGGCGTTCTTTCAAGTTCCGGCGGCCTCCCGAGAGGAATATTTTGCGTATACCTCCCCGCGCGGAGAAATACCCGCGCGACGCACCAAAAGTAAACGATCCGGTAAAAATCACGTTTTAAGCAAATTTTTCCCAAATCCGGATTGATTATTGCGGTTTAGGGTATAATGTATATAAACGCCGGAAATTATGTTCTGCATAAACTCCGGCGCCGCGCGGGGATGGGAAATCGCGTTCGTGTCCGGATTTATACAAGAGAGTGTAAACACAGGGGTGTCTTATGAGGGGTATGCCGTTCGCCGCCGGTATATTGGCCGCAGTTTCAGCAGCGCTTCCGGCTGCCGCCTGCACCAGCTGGATGATCCACCCGAGCGTTTCGCGGTCCGGCATGATGATCGTGCAGAAGGTGCGCGACCATTTCCACGCCCGCCTCGATGCCGACATGCGCACCGCACCCAACGGCTGGCGCTGGATGCGCATCGGTCTCAACACGCATGTGTCAGCCTTCTCGATGAACGAAAATGGGGTGGTCATGACCACCAACGACGGCGATCCGACCGAGAACCGCCATCCGCGCGGTGCCCGTGCCCAGCGCGGAGCCGGCAACCTGATACGGCAAGTCGTCACCAGCTGTTCCACGGCCGCCGAGGGCGTCGAAGTCATCAAGAACAGCGCCCGCAACGGTCTCCACGCCGGCAGCAACGGCATCTACTTCATCGCCGATCCGAACCGCGCCTTCATGATCAACCTCGCCTACGGTTACGCCGAGGCGAAGGAACTCACCGGCGGCATGATCGTCATCACCAACGCCTGGCATCTGCCGGGCGGCGAGGAGATCTCGGTCAAGCCGCTCGGCTCCATCCGCGGCGACCGCGCCAGAGAGGCCAACACCCGCGCTTCGCTTCAGGAGTCGCGGGCCGGCAGCAAATACACCATCCGCGGCTGCATCGACACTTCCCGGAAGACCTGCGGCAAGCTCTTCAAGGAAAAATTCCCCTTCCGGTACACCCCCGGCGGCAAAGTTTCCTCGCTGTCGAGCGTCTGCTTCGAGATCGACAAGGAGTTTCCGGCTTATCTGAGCTGCGGGTACATGGCCCTCGGACCGCAGCAGCACACGATCTTCATCCCCTGCCCGATGGCGCTGCGGCAGATGCCGGAAAAGATCCGCGACGGCAGCTGGGGACAGATGGCGTACGACATCCGTCAGGCTTTCGGCTGCGACCACAAATACGTCGGGGAATTCCGGAAGCTCGAGGATAAATTCCTGAAGGAGTTCGCCGCCACCCGTTCCGAGGCTCGCGAAATGCTAAGATCCGGACGCAAAGACGATGCGGCGAAACTGCTCAACGACTGCTTCGACCGGCACTTCGCCGAAGCGGACGCGCTGCTCACGCGCGTTCACAAGGAAGCCATGAACGTAAATCAACAGACGGCGAACGCCGGAAACTAATCGGAAGGAACCAGATATGAACATCGACATCTCGATCGGACGCACACTCCGCGGCGCGCTGATCGCCGCCATCTGCGGCGCCGCCGCGCTCACCGCCCGGGCCGACACCTCGTGGATGATCCTGCCCAAAGCCGCCACCAACGGTCTGATGCTGATGCACATCAACCGCGACGCATCCAAGGCGAACCCGGTCCCGAAACTCATCTACGACGCCCGCAAACAGTACGGCGGCAAATACAAATTCCTGCGCATCTGCAGCAACGAATTCTGCATCGCCGGCATCAACGAAAAGGGGCTGGGCGTGATCTACTCCGGCGGCGATCCGACCTCGGACAAGAACCCGCCCAAGAGCAACAAGATCTTCAACGCGCACAACGCCACGGTCATCATGCTGCGCCACGACGCCAGCGCCGATCTGGCAGTCCGGCGCCTGCACAACGCATTCAAAAACAAGCTGATCAGCGGCAGTGCGATCTACTTCATAGCCGATCCGTACCGGGCTTTCGTGGTCGAGTGCTCGCCGAAGCACTTCGCCTCGTGGGAACTCCCGCACGCCTTCTGCGTCTACACCCACTGCTGGAAGCTCCCCGGCATGGACGACGGCTCCATCGGCACCGCCGACCGCGCCCAGTGGAACTATCAGCGCGAATGGGCGGCGAGGGAATTCCTGCGGCTGGCGATGGAGAAAAACAAGGGCATGATCCCCATCACCGAATCGGCGGCGGTATCGCGTCTGGCCGCCCATGAGACCGGCAAGAAGACCGTGCTCAACGGACCGAGCAGCAAAACCACCTTCGCGGCCTTCACGCTGGAGCTCGATCCGGAATATCCGGATTATCTGAGCACCGTCTATGCGGCCTTCGGACCGCCGCGCCACACGCTCTACCTTCCCGTGCCGTTCATCGCCGCCGACAAGCTCCCGGCGGAAATCCTGAGCCGCCAGGCGTGGGAAGCGGCGCTCAAGCGCAAGTCCGAGGCGGCGGAAGACGCCGCGGTCGATCCGGCGTTCGTCGAACTGCAGAACAAGATACTTTTCGAGTACAACAAGAAACGCACCAAAGCGCGCGCCCTGCTCCGCAGCGACCGCAACGCCGAAGCCGAAAAACTCCTCCGCGAGACGATGCGGTCTCAGGCCGACGAGATCGCCGCATTTCTGAACCGGGCGTCGCAGACGGAGTCGAAATAACATGCCGAACTCGTCTAAATATTTGTTCGCGGCCGCCTTCGCGGCGACATCGCTGACCGCCGCGGCGTGCACCAGCTGGATGATCCATCCGTCGGTGTCGCACTCCGGCCGGATGATCGTGCACAAGTGCCGCGACAACCGAGTCGGTCCGCTCGACGCGGACATCCTCCACACCCGCAACGGCGTCAAATGGATGCGCCTCGGCGCCAACAAGGAGCCGCTCTTCGCCGTAAACGAATACGGCATCGCCACCGTCATGAACGACGGCGATCCTATGACGCTGGTCCACCCCGGCACCGACAAATCGCTCAAGGGCGCCCGCATGTGGAGCTCCTGCGGTTCGCTGGCCCGGCAGGTGATGGCCGAATGCACCTCCGCCGATCAGGCGGTCAAACTGGCGCTGCACTACAGCCGCAGCTGGATCAAGAGCGCCCACGGCAACAGCATTTTCGTCGCCGACGCCAAACGCGCGTTCATGATCGACGCGGGCCCCGGATATGCCGAATTCAAGGAGCTCACGGGAGGCATCTGCATCATCACCAACTGCATGCACTTCCCGGGGATCGAGAGCTACTCCACCCGCACGGTGGGCGCGCTGCGTTCCGACCGGGCACGCGAAGCCAATGTCCGCGCCTCGCTGAAAAAACACAAAGTCGACGGCAAATACACCGTCAAGGGAGTGATCGCCACTTCCCGCATGCGCTGTCAGGGCAAATACGCGCAGAAGTACCCCTGCCGCAAGAATTCGCTGAGCGGCGTCTGCTTCGAGATCGATCCGGAATTTCCCGCCCAGCTCACCACCGCCTACGTGGCGCTCGGCCCCCAGCAGCATACCATCTATCTGCCGACGCCGATGGCGCTCAGGCAGTTCCCCGAATTCATCCGCAGCGGCGGCTGGTCGGACATGGCGTACAAGCTCCGCGAACGCGAGGGCTACGACCACCGTTATCTCGGTCGGTTCGTCGAACTTGAGGACGCGCTCTTTGCCGAGTACGACGCAGTGCGCGAAAAGGCGCGCGCGCTGCTCAAGGCCGGCAGCAAAGACGAAGCTGAAAAACTGCTCAACGACTGCTACGAAAGGCAGTACGAAAAGGCGCTCAAGCTTTTGAAGGAAGTGGATGCCGATTCCGTCGCCCACCCGCTTGAAACGCCCAAGATCGAAGCGGCTTATTGAATCATTCGGGGATATCTTGATCTTATGACGCGCATGTACGCAAAACCGGCATTGACCGCCGCGCTGATCGCGGGGCTCGCCCCGTTCGCCGCGGCATGCACCAGCTGGATGATCCATCCGTCGGTCTCCGCTTCAGGCCGGATGCTGGTGCAGAAGTGCCGCGACAGCCGGGTGTCGCCGCTAACGGCGGATATCCTCCGCACCCGGCACGGCGTCAAGTGGATGCGGATCGGGGTGAAATCCCCCGCCGCGCTCTTCGCCGTCAGCGAGCGCGGGCTGGTCGCCTTCATGAACGACGGCGACGACATGACGACTCTCCACCCCAACATCAGGCGTCCGGAGATCAAACACACGCGCATGTGGACGGGCTGCGCCGAGATCATCCGTCAGTCGATGGACGACAGCGCCACCGCCGAAGAAGTGGTCAAAAAGGCGCTTTCCTACGGCAAAAACGACCTTCAGGCCGGCCACGGCGGCACCATGTTCGTCGCCGACGCCAAACGGGGGTTCATGATCGACATCGGCCCCGGCTACGCCGAAGCCAAGGAGCTCACCGGCGGCCTCATCATCATCACCAACTGCATGCATCTGCCCGGCATCGAATTCATTTCGTGCAAGTCGGTGACCGGCGTGCGCTCCGACCGGGCGCGCGAGGCCAACACCCGCGCGGAGCTCCAAAAACGGCGCGTAAGCGGCAAATACACCGTCAAGGGCACATTCGAAGTATCCCGCCTTCTCTGTCAAAAGGACATGAAAGGCAAATACCCCTGCCGCCGCAATTCGCTGGGCGGCACCTGCTTCGAGATCGACTCGGAGTTCCCCGCCGAGCTCACCACCGCCTACCTCGCGCTGGGCCCGCAGCAGCACACCGTTTACGTCCCGACGCCGATGGCGATCGAACAGTTTCCCGTTGAGATCAGGAACGGCGAATGGGCGGACATGGCCTACAAGCTCCGCGAACAAGTCGGGTACGATCACCGGTATATCGCCGACTTCGACGCCTTCGAGGCGCGCGTCCTCGCCGAATACGACGATGTGCGCGAAAAGGCGCGCGAGCTGCTCAAGGCGGGGAAAAAGGCCGAAGCGGTCAAGCTTTTGAACGAATGCTGCAATCGGCACTATGCCGAAGCTTTGGAGTTGCTGCGGAAGTGCGCGGCCGATGCCGCCGCCAATCCGCCGCAGGGAGAAAAGATCGCGGCCGATCTCTGACGGCAGACAGAAGAAACGACACGAAAAATGACGAACGTATGGAAAAGATTATCGGCGGCCGCACTGCTCGCGATGTCGGCGGCGCCGTCGAGTGACGCCTGCACCAGCTGGATCATCCACAAGTCGGTCTCGGCGTCGGGCCGGATGCTGGTGCAGAAGTGCCGCGACAGCCGAGTCACCATCCTCGATGCCGACGTGCGGCGCAGCCGCCACGGCGTCAAGTGGATGCGGATCGGCATGTTCAAGACGATCCCGCTCTTCGCGGTCAACGGGCGCGGCGTGGTCGCCATCATGAACGACGGCGACGATCTGACGGTCAAGCACCCCAACAACGCGCGGCCGGAACTCAAGGATGCGCACATGTGGATCGCCTGCGCCGAAATAATGCGGCAGATCATGGACGAGTGCGACAATGCGGAACAGGCGGTTAAGCTCATCGTGCACTACGGAAGAAACCGGATTCAATGCGGCCGCGGGCAAACGATGTTCGTCGCCGATCCCCGGCGGGCGTTCATGATCGATCTCGGCCCCGGCTATGCCGAAGCCAAGGAGGTCACGGGCGGCATCATCATCATCACCAACTGCCTGCATCTTCCCGGCATCGAATCCATTTCGTGCAAGCCGGTGACCGGCGTGCGCTCCGACCGGGCGCGCGAAGCCAACACCCGCGCGGAGCTTCAAAAGCGCCGCGTAAACGGCAAATACACTGTCAAGGGAACATTCGAAACATCCCGCCTCCGCTGTCAAAAGGATATGAAAGGCAAATACCCCTGCCGCCGCAACTCGCTGGGCGGCACCTGCTTCGAGATCGACTCGGAGTTCCCCGCCGAGCTCACCACCGCCTACCTCGCGCTGGGCCCGCAGCAGCACACCGTTTATGTCCCGACGCCGATGGCGATCGAACAGTTTCCCGTTGAGATCAGGAACGGCGAATGGGCGGACATGGCCTACAAGCTCCGCGAACAAGTCGGATACGATCACCGGTATATCGCCGACTTCGACGCCTTCGAGGCGCGTGTCCTCGTCGAATACGACGATGTGCGCGAAAAGGCGCGCGAGCTGCTCAAGGCGGGAAAAAAGGCCGAAGCGGTCAAACTCCTGAACGAATGTTACGTTCGGCATTACGCCGAGGCTTTGGAACTGCTGCGGAAGTGCGCGGCCGATGCCGCCGCCAATCCGCCGCAGGGAGAAAAGATCCAGGCGGACTTGTGAAAACTCGATCATCTTAACTTATAATATAACAGGAAAGGGTGTTTGCTGAAAATGGGTTCGGATTTCGGAGTTGCGAATTGGCTGGTAGTTCTCATCCCCCTGGTGACGATTATCGGGACCGCGATCTACTGTCGGCGGTACATCCGCGACGTGGCGGATTATCTTTCCGCCGGGCGGGTGGCGCGGCGCTATGTGATCTGCGTCGGCGGCATGGAGGAAGCCCTCGGGGTGATGCTGCTGATCCAGTACATGGAAACCCACTACATGACCGGTTTTTCGCTGACGTTCTGGACAATCACCAGCATTTTGATCGGGATGTTCCTGAGTTTGAGCGGATGGTGCATGTACCGTTTCCGCGAAACGCGCTCGATGACGCTCGGGCAGTTCGTCGAGATCCGCTATAACCGGCCGCTGCGCGTCTTCGCATCGGTGCTCAAAGTGGCTGCGGACATCCTGACCGAACTCTTCCTGCCGGCGGTCGCCGCACATTTCTTCATCTACTTCTTCGATCTGCCGCTGCACTACACGGTGTTCGGAGTGACGTTTTCCACCTACGCCTCGCTGATGCTGCTCACGATGTCGATAGCGATGTTCACGATCTTCTCCGGCGGCGCGGTGGCGCTGCTCGTGACCGACTGCCTTCAGGGGATCATGTGCTACCCGATGTTCCTCATCATCGTGCTTTTCGCGCTGTACGAATTCGACTGGGGCACCCATATCGTGCCGGTGATGTTCGACCGGGTGCCGGGCGAGAATTTCATGAACCCGTTCGACATTTCCAAGATGCGCGATTTCAACGTCTTCATGCTGGCGGTCAACATCATCAAACGCATCCTGCAGCGGGCGGTGTGGATCGGCAGCGGCTCCGCTACCAGCGCCAAGAACGCCCACGAGCAGAAGATGGCCGGCGTGCTCGCAACTTGGCGTGCCGGATTTGCGACACTGATGCAGGTGCTGATCGCGATCATGCTGATCGTGATGATGAACCACAAAGACGCCAAATTCAGCAAACTCGCCGACGATACCAGAAGGGCCCTTTCGCTCAAGGCGGCCAGCGAAGTCATGTCCAAAGACCTTCAGGCAAAGTTCAAAAAGGAGATCGACCACATCGGCGAACAGAAGCAGAACATCGGCGTCGATCCCCAGTTGTCCAAGAAGCAGAACCTCGACACTCCGTACTTCGACGCCGCCGAAGCGACGCTCAAAGATGCGCCCGACAGCAATCTGGCGATGCAGAACTTCCGTACGCTGTACATCCAGCAGCTTATGCCGGTGGCGATGCGCCATCTGCTGCCCAAATGGATGCTGGGGCTGTTCATATTGCTGATCGTCATGATCATGATCTCGACGGACGCGAGCCGCATCTTCCTGATCTCGACCGCCATGGCGCAGGATCTGGTGCTGCCGTTCCTCAAAAAACCGCTTCAGCCCAAGAGTCAGATGCGGCTCATCAAAATGCTGTCGATCGTGGTGGCGATAATACTCTTCCTCGGTTCTTATTACATAACCCAAATGGAATATTTGTCGCTCTTCGTGACTCTCGTCGCCAGCCTCTGGGTCAGCGGCGCGGGCTGGATCATGTGCTTCGGCCTTTACAGCCGTTTCGGGACCAGCGCCGGAGCCTTCGCCGCGCTGCTCAACGGATTCGTAGTGTCGGTAGGCTACATGTTCGTTTTCTTCAACTGGGCGGATCACATCTATCCGTGGCTGGCGCGCCACGGTCTGGTCGACGGCGTCAGCAAATGGCTGCACGCGCTGTCGGCTCCGTTCAATCCCTGGATCGACTGGAAGATGGACGCGACCAAATTCCCGATCAACGCCTTCGAACTTTCGCTGTTCGCCATCTTGACCTGCGGTATTTGGTATATAGTGGTATCGTTGGCGCAGACGTTGCGCATCTCGTTCAAACCCTTCGGAGTCTCGTGGCGTGAAGAAAAACTCTTCAACCTCGACAAGATGCTCTACCGCGGCAAATACGCCGATGACAAGAGCAAAGTCATCACCACCAAGTGGACGCTACGCAACATTTTCAGCAAACTGGTCGGAATAAGTCCGGAATACACCAAATTCGACAAGGGTATCGCCTACGGGGTGTTCGTCTACACCTTCATCTACAGGTTCCTCGGCACCTTCGGGCTGGTCCTGCTGCTGAACTGGATATCCCCGTGGGGAGTTCGCGGCTGGAGCAACTACTATTACCTGACGACGCTGGCGATCCCGTTCGTGGTGGCGCTGATCTCGACGGTGTGGTTCATGTGGGGAGGCATAAACGACCTGCGGCATCTGTTCATCGACCTGGAGGCGCGCAAGCGCGACTTCTCCGACGACGGCCGGGTAAACAAGGACTGAACTGCGGGGAACGGTCGTTTTCGACGGCATCATATATAAAAAGCGGCAACAAGGCTTTCCCGGCGTTCGCCGGGATCGCATTAGACAAAGAACTGACTGACAGAGAAAAATGAATTTCGGTTTGACAAATTGGCTTATCGTGCTGGTGCCGGTACTGGGCATCCTGGCGGTATCGGTGTATTGCCGACGGTACATCCGCGACGTGGTGGACTACCTTTCCGCCGGGCGCGTGGCTCGGCGTTATCTGCTCTGCGTCGGCGGCATGGAGGAGACCCTCGGCGTGGTGACGCTCATCTCGTACATGGAAGTGCACTACATGACCGGCTTTTCCGTTGCCTTCTGGCAGACCACCAACATAATGGTCGGCATGTTTCTGGGCTTGAGCGGCTGGTGCCTTTACCGCTTCCGCGAGACGCGCGCGATGACGATGGGACAGTTTCTGGAGATGCGCTACAACCGGATACTTCGGGTATTCGCTTCGATACTCCGGGTGGCGGCGGACATCCTGACCGAACTGTTCCTGCCGGCGATCGCCGCGAGATTCTTCATCTACTTCTTCGATCTGCCGTTCCGCTACACGGTGTTCGGCGTGACGTTTTCGACCTACGCCTCGCTGATGGCGCTGACGATGTCCATCGCGCTCTTCATCATCTTCGCCGGCGGCTCGGTGGCGCTGCTCGTGACCGACTGCATGCAGGGGATTTTGTGCTACCCGATGTTCATGATGATCGTGCTCTTCGCGCTGTTCAAGTTCAGCTGGAGCAACGACATCGTGCCGGTGATGTTCGACCGGGTACAGGGTGAAAGCTTCATGAATCCGTTCGACATTTCGCATATGCGCGATTTCAACATCTTCATGCTGACGACCGGCATCTTGAAGCGGATACTCAACCGCGCGGTGTGGATAAGCGGCGGTTCCCAGACCAGCGCCAAAAACGCCCACGAGCAGAAAATGGCGGGTGTCCTCGGCACGTGGCGGACCGGATTCGCCACGTTGATGCAGGTGCTGATCGCCATCATGCTGATCGTGATGCTGAACCACAAGAATTTCAGCGGCGTCGCGCAGCGCACCCGCCTCAAGCTCTGCTCCAAGACGGCGGAAGAGGTCATGCCGGAACTGCGCCGCGAGTTCGAAGCCAACGTCGCCGCCATCGGCGAGCAGAAGAACAACATCGACGTCGATCCCCGTTTGTCGCAGCGGCAGAACCTCGACACCGCCTACTTCGACGTCGCCGAATCCACCGTGACGCAGGCCGCCGGCGGCAACATCAAAGTTCAGAAGTTCCGCACGCTCTACTATCAGCAGCTGATGCCGATGACGATGCGCCATCTGCTGCCGAAGTGGATGCTGGGGCTGTTCGCATTGCTGATCGTGATGATCATGATCTCCACCGACAACAGCAAGATCTTCATCATCTCGACCGCGATGGCGCAGGACCTCGTGCTGCCGTTCCTCAAAAAGCCGATGCAGACAAAACACCAGTTGTGGCTGATCCGCTGGCTGTCGGTGCTGACGGCGGTGATACTTTATCTGGGTTCGTACTACGTTACGCAGATGGAATATCTGTCGCTCTTCATCGCCGCCGTCGCGAGCTTGTGGGTAAGCGGCGCCGGTTCGGTGATGTGTTTCGGACTGTACAGCCGCTTCGGCACGACGGCGGGGGCATTCACCGCGCTGATCGTCGGTTCCGGCGTGTCCTGCTTGGGCTTTATGTGCACGCGTTATTGGCCTGACTGCATCTACCCGTGGCTCGAAGCCCGCGGGATGGTCGATCAGGTCGGCAATCTGATGTTCGAGATCAGCAGGCCCCTGCATCCGTATGTGCTGTGGCAGATGAACCCGCACAAGTTCCCGATCAACGCCTACGAAATATCGTTCATCGCCATCTTGTTCAGCTGTCTCGGGTACGTCATCGTGTCGCTGTGTCAGACACTGCGCATCACGCTGCACCCCTTCCGCATCTCGTGGCGGGAAGATCGTCTGTTCAATCTCGAAAAGCTGCTCCATCGCGGCAAATACGCCGACGACAAGAGCAAGGTCATCACCACCAAGTGGACACTGCGCAACACCTTCAGCAAGCTCATCGGCATCACCCCGGAATACACCAAGGGCGACCGGGCGATCGCGTACGGAGTGTTTTTCTACACCTTCATCTACCGCTTTCTGGGGACCTTCGCGCTGGTGCTGCTGTTCAACTGGCTGTCGCCGTGGGGCAAGCGGGGCTGGAGCAACTACTACCTCGTCACGATCCTGCTGGTCCCGTTCTGCGTGGCGCTGATCTCCACGTTCTGGTTCATGATCGGCGGGATATGCGATCTGCGCCACCTTTTCATCGATCTGGAAGCGCGCAAACGCGACTTCTCGGATGACGGACGGGTGGAGAAAGATAAGTAGTAAGTTTGAGGTATCGTTAAATCCCGGACGGGCTCGACGCCGCGTCAGTTGAACAACAGGGAGGAAAAATATCCATGTTCGAACTGAAAAATTGTCTGACCGCCGCCGCTCTGGCCGGCGTCGCGATCTCCGCCGACGCCTGCACCAGCTGGGCGATCCACCGCTCGTGCACGAAATCGAAGCGGATGATCATCCAGAAGTGCCGCGACAGCTTTCCCGGCAGGATCGACGCCGACATCCGCATCGCCCCCAACGGCTGGCGCTGGATGCGCATCGGCTCCAACCAGCACTATCCGAACTTCGGCATGAACGAAAAGGGCGTCGCGATCACGATGAACGACGGCGACCAAACGGATATAAAGCATCCGGGCAAGGGCCGCGCCGGTATGTCGGCGGCGCTCACCATACGCATGGTGGTCACCAATTGCGAGACCGCCGCGCAGGCGGTGGAAATGATCAAACACGTCGGCCGCAACGGGCTCAAGCTCGGCAGCAACGCCTCGTACCTGATCGCCGATCCGAACCGGGCGTTTCTGGTGGATCTGGCGCACGGTTACGCCGAGGCCAAGGAGATCACCGGCGGCACGATCGTGATATCCAACACCTGGCATTTGCCGGGCGGCGAGGAGATATCCACCAAGTCGGCCAGTTTCGGCAGGGGCGACCGGGCGCGGGAGGCGAATACGCGGATGGCGCTCCAGAATTCGCGGGATAACGGCAAGTACACCGTGCGCGGCTGCATGGACGTGTCGCGGATCGCGTGCGGCAAGGCGTTCAGGGACAAATATCCGTACCGCGTAGGCAAAGGCGGCGGCAATTCGCTCGGCTGCAGCTGTTTCGAACTGGATGCCGAATATCCGGCTTATTTGAGTTACGCCTGGCTGGCCTTGGGGCCGCAGCAGCACACGATCTACCTGCCGATCCCGATGTCGCTGGATCAGATGCCGGAAAAACTGCGCGACGGCAGCTGGGCGATGCTGTCCTACGATCTGCGCGAAAAAGTCGGCACCAATCCCGGATATCTCGCGGAGTTCTCCAAATTGGAGGACAAGTTCATCGCCGAGGTGGAAGCGGCGCGTCAGAAGGCCCGCGGACTTCTCAAGGAGGGCAGAAACGACGAGGCGGCAAAGCTGCTCAACGACACCTTCGGGCGGCATTTCGCCGAAGCGGACGCCCTGCTGACCAAAGTCCACGCCGAGGCGGGCGCCGCCGGAGCGGCCAAGTTCGAAAAGAGATAAACCATTTCCAACATAAGATCGATCAGAGAAAGGAGTTTTCGTCATGAACATCAAGCAAACGGTTTTCGGTGCGGCTCTCACGCTCGCGGCGACGGCGGCATTCGCCGACGTGGATTGGATGGTGCTTCCCAAGTATTCGAGCTCCGGGCGGATGCTTATCCAGGGCACCCGCGACGCGACCTCCAAAAAGGGCAAACCCGCGACGCGGCTCGTCCCCGGCATGCGTCTGGATACGCCGAAGACCAACAAGCTGGTCAAATACAGCTTTCTGCGCATCGGCAGTTCGAGCGGCTTCTGCTTCTGCGGCATGAACGAAAAGGGGCTGGCGGTCATCTTCACCGGCGGCGATCCGACGCGCGACAAGAACCCGAAGAAGGACGGCAACACCCACACGCCCAACACGGCGACGGTCATCATGCTGCGTTCCTGCGCCACGGCCCAGCAGGCGGTGAAGCACATGCAAGACGCCTTCAAGAAAAAGATCATTTCGGGCAGCGCGATCTTCTTCATCGCCGATCCCAACCGGGCGTTCGTGATCGAGTGCTCCCCGGCCCACTTCGCATCGTGGGAGCTCCCGCACGCGCTCTGCGTCTACTCCAACTGCTGGAAACTCCCCGGCATGGACGACGGCTCCATCGGCACCGCCGACCGGGCGGCGAACAACTATCAGCGCGAGTGGGCGGTGCGCGAAGCGCTGAGGATGGCTTTCGACGAGAAGAAGACGATCTCGGTCGCCGATTCGATCCGGGCGTCGCGCATCACCGTCGCCGAGGCTAACGGCGAAGCCTTCGCCAAGCACCGCGGCAAGACCAAAGTCACCGCCGCGCCGTTCAACAAGAACTCCGCTGACAGCTATCTCTTCGACCTCGACAGCGAATTCCCCGCCGAGCTGAGCTGCGTCTATGCGGCGATGGGGCCGCAGCGCCACACGGTCTACCTGCCGATCCCGATGGGAGCGGCGGATCAGCTCCCCGGCGAGATATCGAGCAAAGAGTGGTCGGAAAACGCGTACCGGCTCCGCGCCGCCGCCGCTCCGGACGCTCCGGTTCGCCCGGAACTCGCGGAGTTCGAGCAGAAGCAGATCGCCGAGTTCGCCAAGGTGCGCGAAAAGGCGCGCGGTCTGCTCCGGCAGGACAAGTACGACGAAGCGCGTCAGCTGCTGCGCGAGACATTGTCGCGTCAGGCAAAGGAAACGTTGGAATTCCTGAGCAGTCTGAAGTGATTATATGATCGCCATCGGAACCCGAGCCGCACTCTTCGCGGCGGCGCTCTCTTGCGCCGCCGCGGCGGAGGCCTGCACCAGCTGGGTGATCCACCGCTCCTGCACGAAGGACGGGCGGATGATCCTTCAGAAGTGCCGCGACAGCCGGCCTAGCAAACTTTGCGCCGACATCCGCGTCGCGCCGAACGGCCGACGCTGGATGCGCATCGGCATCAACGAGCACTGGCCGACCTTCGCGATGAACGAAAAGGGACTCGTCGCCGCGATGAACGACGGCGACGACCTGACCGTCAAGCACCCGGGCGGCGGCAAACTCGCCATCGGCACGGGGGACATCCTGCGCAAGGTGATGATCGAATGCGACAACGCCTATGACGCCGCGGTGATAATCCGCGACTACGGGCGCAACACGCGGCGCAACGGGCGCGGCGGCACGCTGCTCGTCGCGGATGCGAAGAAAGCGTTCCTGATCGACGTCACCCCCGGATACGGCGAGATGAAGGAGATCACGGGCGGCATGGTGATCATCAGCAACTGCCTGCACCTGCCGGGGATCGAAATGATCTCGCGCCAGAAGGTGAACACGCTCCGGAGCGACCGCTCCCGCGAAGCGAACGTCCGGGCGGAGCTGAAGAAGGCGCGAGTCGACGGCAAGTACGACGTGCGCGGCACGATCAAGGTGTCGCGGATGAAGTGCGGCAAGTCCATGAAAGAAAAATACCCGTTCCGCAAGAACTCGCTGGGCGGGGTATGCTTCGAGATCGACGGCGAATTTCCGGCGCAGCTGAGCACCGCGTACATCGCGCTCGGTCCGCAGCAGCACACGGTCTATCTGCCCTGCCCGATGGCGCTCAAGCGGTTTCCGAAAGCGATGGGCACCGGTCAATGGGGCGACCTCGCGCTGAACTTCCGCAAGAAGGCGGGCGACGACCACAAACTGGTGGGCGAGCTCTTCGCCTTCGAGGACAAGGTCATCCCCGAGTACGAAAAGGTGCGCGAAGAAGCTCGGGAGCTGTTGCGCGCCGGCAAGACCGCCGAGGCGGAAAAACTGCTCGAAGACACCTTCGCGCGCCACTTCGAGGCGGCGGCGAAGTTGCTCAACGAATTGTACGAAAAGGTCGAAGTCAACCCGGATTCGTACAACAATTCATGTTTTTGAAATCCAAGAGGTCCGAAAGACTCACTAAAATTAAGGTAGTTGAAAATGAAAGGATCCCGCTTCACACTCATCGAACTTCTGGTCGTGATCGCGATCATCGCCATTCTGGCGGCGATATTGCTTCCGGCGCTGCAGTCGGCGCGCGCGCGAGCGCACTCCGCCAGCTGCACCAGCAACCTCAAGGGGCTCGGCAACGTGGCCATGAACTACACGAGCGACAACCGCTCGTTCTGGCCTTCGCAGACCACGACCGTCAGCGGCAATGCGTCGGAAAGACAACACATGTGGGGCGATTTCACCTGGCCGATCTGCATGATCAAGGGAAAGTACATCCGGGACTGGCGGACCAGAAAAAACAGCAAACTCCAATGGCCGGATGCGCCGGAGTACCGCTGCCCGTCCATCGATTATCAGTACATCAAAACCTCTTCCGACGAGATCTGGGCGGCGCAGGTCTACGGCTCTCCGGGAATGGGAGGCAACGGAGTGGCCGACAACGACAAGGCCAGTGCGACCGCCGACAGACCGTATCTGCCGGGTATAAACATGAACTCGTCTTCGCTGAACGATCTGTGCGGCACCAAAAGCGGGAACGACAACTTCGGCACCATCGTCCATGGCGGCGCCGGCACCAGCAGCCGCATCTGGATGGCGGATGCGGGATACTATGACAGCTCGAACGCCCCCGAAATGCACCCCCGCAGCGCCTTTACGGCGACCAAAACGACCACCGCCACCGGGGCGAAGCTCTATCCGGTGCACAACGCCCGGGCGAACATCCTCGCGCACGACGGTCACGTCGAAACAGACGGGCTGGACGAGCTGAACAACCGGTACGTTCCCAAAGTCAGGGTGATCAACAACGTGAAGCAGGTCCTTTCGACTTACGTCAAAACCGTGCGGGATCCCGAAGCCCCCAAGTTGGTCTACAATTTCTGAAGCTGTGAGCAAACGACCGCCGACGGACTCATGATGCGAAATACCAAAACATCACTGCTGTTCGCGGCCGCGCTGGGATGCTCGGCCGCCGCGGCGTGCACGAGTTTCACCATCCACCGCACCAAGTCGGAAACGGGGCGGATGCTGGTGCAGAAGTGCCGCGACAGCACGATGGGGCGGCTCGACGCGGGGATGATGACCGCCCCGGACGGCCGCCGCTGGATGCGCATCGGCGCGAACGGCGGCGCGATGTTCGCCATGAACGACCGCGGAGTCGCCGTCACGGTCAACACCGGCAACAAACTCGAAGGCGACAAGATACCGAAAAAGGCGCTCACCCACTCCGCCCCGCTCTTCAACGCGGTCATGGAAAAGTGCGCGACGGCGGAGTCCGGCGTCAAGCTGATCGAAAAACACTTCCGCAACCCGGCGGGCATCTATATGATCGCGGATGCGAATAGGGCGTTTCTGGTGGAATCCGGCGCCGGCTACGGCGAGCACAAGGAGCTCACGGGCGGCATGTTCGTCATCGCCAACGAAATGCACCTGCCGGGGGTGGAGGAGTTCAACACCTCGACTGCCGGCAGCATGGGCCGCCAGCGGGCGCGCGAGGCGAACACCCGCGCCGCGCTGAAGCGGACGCGGAACGAACGGGGCAAATACACGCGGCGCGGCATGTTCGCGACTTCGCGGATACTCCACGGCAGCACGATCCGGACTCAGAACGTCTTCCGCCGGATATCGCCGAAATCGGGGGTGGGCTCGGTCTCGGCGGTCTGCTTCGAACCGGACGCGGAGTTCCCGGAGCATTTGAGTACGGCGTACATCGCGCTCGGGCCGCAGCGCCACACGGTGTATCTGCCCTGCCCGATGGCGCTCGCGCAGTTCCCAGAAGCGATGCGCAACGGGCGCTGGGCGGAGCTTGCGGTGACGATCCGCAAAAATCAGGGCGAGAAAAATCCGCTGCTGCCGAAGATCGTCGAACTCGAGGACCGGCTCCTCGCCGAGTACGATCTCGTCCGCGAAGAGGCCCGGCAGCTGCTGCGTTCCGGCAGAACCGCCGAGGCGGAAAAACTGCTCAACGACCGTTTCGCGGCGCATTACCGCATGGCGGAAAAACTGCTGAACGAGCTTTCGGAAGAAGCTCCGGCGGCAAAAATTGGCAAATAAAGAAAACCGTGTTATATTATTAATATCAAGGAAGCATTCGGGGTGGATATGATGCGACGCAATTATTTCGGACACATCGGCCGGACATCGGCTCTGCTTTTCGCGGTTTTCGCGTGCGGCATCGGCACGGCGCACGCCGATACCGACTGGATAATACTGCCCCATGCGACGGAGTCGCACCGGATGCTGTTCCACGCCCTGCGCGACAACTCCAAACCGCTATCCACCGACATCCGTCTGGATAAGGGCGGCCGGATAAAATCGCTCCGCATCGGCAACACCAAGAGCAACTTCACCCACGGCGGCATAAACTACTGCGGCGTGGCGGCGCTGGCGACGGGCGGCGATGCGCAGCGCGACAAAGCCCCCAAAGCCGACAAGCGCAATTACAGCGGCAGCAATGCGGTGCACCTGATCCTCCGCAACTGCAAAACGGCGGAACAGGGGGTGAATCTGCTCCGCGACGGATTCAAGAAATCGCTGATCGCCGGAGGGCTCATTTTCTTCGTCGCCGACGCCAACCGGGCCTTCGTCGTCGAGTGTTCGCCGAAGCACTTCGCTTCGTATGAACTCTCCAACGGCTTCTGCGTCTACGCGAACATGTGGAAACTGCCGGGGATGCAGGATGCGTCGCTGCGTCCCTTCAATTCCATCGGCTGGCAGAGCCAGCGCGAGTGGACGGTGGCGGAAGCGCTCCGCCGCGCCCGCAAGACCGGGAACACGGTGTCGGTCGCGGAGTCGCTGGCGGCGTCGCGGATCGGTTTGGCCGAGGCCAACAACCCCGCGTTCAACAAAGCCCGCAACAAAGAAAAGAAACTCCTCAAGGTCTTCAACACCCCGGCGATGAAGACCAGCGCGGACGGCGCGCTCTTCGAGATCGATCCGGAATTCCCCGGGGTGCTGAGCTGCATCTACATCGCCTTCGGGCCGCCGCGCCAGACGGCGCACCTGCCGATACCGGTCGGCGCGGCGGAAAAGCTCCCCGCCGAGCTTACGCCGAATCCGTGGAAGACGGCGGCGCTCAATCGCAACAAAGCGGCGAAACCGGAAACGCCGATGAATCTGGAAATCATCTCCTTCGAGAACCGCATGCTGGCGGAGTTTGCCAAAAAGCGCGAAGAGGCGCGCGAGCTGCTCCGCGCCAAAAAGACCGCCGAGGCGAAGAAACTGCTGCAGGAAACGCTGCAGCGTCAGGCGGTGGAACTGGATAATTTTCTCAAGACTCTCAGTCACTGAAACGACCATTGAAACCCCAAGAGAAAGGACGGTCAAATCATGAACAAAAGCAGTAAAAAATTTACGCTGATCGAACTGTTGGTCGTGATCGCGATCATCGCGATCCTCGCCGCCATATTACTGCCCGCACTGCAGTCGGCGCGCGCGAGAGCGCACTCCGGCAGCTGTATCAGCAACCTTAAAAACCTCGGGACCACCGCCACCACCTACGCCAACGACCACCGCAGTTTCTGGCCGGCACAGCCGACGACCATCACCAGCGGCGATGACCTCGGGAACAATCTGGCGAACTTCACCTGGACCTACTGCCTGATCAAGGGTAAATACATCACCGAAGGTCGGGGCAAATTCAACGGTTCGAACAACCGCTGGCTGGACATGCCCGCCTACCGCTGCCCGACGATCGGCTACCAGCACCTCAAGGTCGGCTCCACCGAGCAATGGGTGGCGCAGGTCTACGGTTCGCCCGCGCGCGTCGGCTGGGATACGACGAAAACCCCCGAAGAGGCCGGTTTTCCGGGGTGGTATCTGAACGCGAGTTCCATGACCAGCCATTACCGGTGGTCTGCCGTCAATACCGTAGCGTACAAAGACGAAGGCGGTTCGCCGAGCAAGCGCATCTGGTTCGGCTGCAGCGCCTACGTCGAGCCCTCGTGCAAGGTATTCCACCAGCGCTGTACGGTGTACGGCTTTCAGGGGCAGAAGGGCAAGACCGCGAACTGCTCGCGGCTGTACCCCGCCCACAACGGGCGGATGAACCTCGCCACCCACGACGGCTCCGTGGCGTCGGCCGATCCCGACACCGTGATGGACAACTACTACATGCCGCTTTCGCGGAAACTCTCGAGATTCGGCGGTAAGCTCGCCGCGGTCAGCGCGGAAGTCACCACCTACTGCATCGAGCCGGCCGACCCGCCGTCGGACGGCGTCTACGGCAAATTCTGAATCAACTCAACTTAACTCATCGAAATAACAGAAAGGATGAGTATGAACAGAAAACATTTCACGCTGATCGAATTGTTGGTCGTGATCGCGATCATCGCGATCCTCGCCGCCATATTGCTGCCCGCGCTGCAGTCGGCGCGCGAACGGGCGCAGTCCTCCAGCTGCACCAGCAACCTCAAGCAAACCGCCAACGCCGGTCTGCAGTACCTGAACGACAACCGCTACTTATGGCCCGGTCCGACCTCCTCGGTCAGTCAGGCGCTGTGGCCGAACTGCCTGATGCGCGGCAAATACATGGCGGACTTCGCCCTCAAGCGAAACGCCACGACCAAACTGCCTTCGCAGTGGGGCGAAGCCAAGGGTTACTACTGCCCGAGCATCGGCTTTCAGGAACTGAGAAAAGGCACCACCTATATGTGGACTCCGCAGGTGTACGGCACCGTCCAGATGAATGCCGACCGTCATCTCGGCATGTGCTGGCAGTTCAACAGCCCCAGACTCGCCGAGATCCGGGTGCAGTCGCCTAACGCCTGGAACGACAGCGGATACAATGTGAACACCAAAGCCGGCACCAGCGCCCCCTCCAACCGGATCTGGTTCGCCTGCAGCGCCTACAAGGACAGCGACTCCCAAAAGCTGCATCAGCGGGCCGGGTTCTACGCCAACGCCGACGGGAACTATACCCGCCCGCACCTCTACGCGGTGCACGGCGGACGGCTGAACTTCGCCACCCACGACGGCCACGTCCAGAACTCCGATCCGGAGGGGTTGAAGTATTACTTCGTTCCGCGCGCCACCGGCGGAGGCGATTCAACACAAACAGAGAAACACGGCAAAGGTTACAACTACTCCACGCCGGTGCAGGTCTATCTGCTCGATCCCGATAGCGTCACCTCGCAATCGTCGCTGGAAATGCTGAATTTCACCTATAACTGATCCCGACGCGACAGCGCAAAGGGATGTCTGCAAACCCGCGGGTTTGCAGACATTTTTTTATCGCCGGACGACGCTGACGCATATCGACTGGACCGCAGGCGTGTAAATCGGGGCTTTACATCTTGGCGGGGCCAGCCAAGACACGTTTCATCTTCCATCTTTCATCTTTCATCTTTCATCTTTCTCGGGCTGCCCGCGATTTGACAAATCCCGGTTTCGGCGCTAGTTTAAATTATTTAATAGTATACTCGGATGGGCGGATTTTGCTTTTTTCCGTCGGCCGCCGCCGGGTACGGAGCGATTTCGTAAAGAAAAAACACGATTTTTAACATACCCGCCGTAGAACGGCGGGCAACAGGGGGGACAGGAAAATGTCGTACATCTATTCGGGCGGTTCGGAGGTACTCAACAACGCATCCGGCGCGAGTACCTTCGGCGGTTACATGTCTGGATACCTCGTCGCGGCGGACACCCTGGTCGCGGAAGAGCCGTTCACTCGGATCATGCGCACCTACGGGACCGACGTCAAGACGGAAAATTTCGTAATCGAAAGCGCCGGGACCATGTACGCCAACAACGGCACCCACACCAATCTCATGATCTCCGCGGGCGGTTCGGCCTCGATCTCCTCATCGTACATCAATGGCGGCGGCGTCGGCGGTCATTTCGTCGCCAGTGGCGCGACCGTAACTACCGCCACCTACTTATTGAACAAAAAGATCACCGGCGACAACATCACCGTCTACAGCGGCGGCCTCCTGACCGTTTCCAGCGCCACGCTCAACAACGTTACCGTCTCCGGCAACACCGTCAAGTGGACCGGCGAGGCGGCGCTGGCGAAGATGAACGTCTCCGGCAAAGGCAGCGTCTACGGCGGCTCCGCAGTCAATGCCGCCCGCGTCATGGTCTACTCGGGCGGCGTCGTCGAGAACATGATATTCCACGCCAGCACCTACTTCTATGTGTCTAAAAACGGGTTGATTTCCGGCGGCGAAGTCCATTGCGCCAACCTGGAGGTCCGCGGCGGTCTGGTGCGCGGCACGTTGGTGAATTCCGGAGGTCTGCTCCAATTCACCCGCGCTGCGAGCGGGCAGACGGTCAGCGTGACTATCGGCTCCCGGGGTAGCGCCTACATCGGCTCCGGCGGCACGATGACCGACACCATCATCAGCGGCGCCGGTACGGGTTCGGGCGTGGTGATCGTGTCGAGCGGCGCGGCAGTCAAGACGACGGTGATGTCGCTCGGCACCCTTACCCTCAGAAAGACCAACGCGTACATCCCGACCGTTACCAGTACCACCCTCTCCAAGGGCGGCGGGCTGATCCTTTCCAACGGCGGCGTCGCGCTGAGTACCACCATTTCCTCGGGCGGACTGGCGATCGTCTCGGGCGGCGTTCTCTCCGACACCATCCAGTTCGACGCCGGGCGGGCGAGCGTCTACAACGGCGGCACCGCCTCCGGAGCCACTCTCAACTCCGGCGCGAAGCTGATCCTGTACGACGGGGGCAGCGCCGACGCCGTCACCGTCAACGCGAACGGCTATCTCTATGCTTACAGTCAGGGCGGAGCTCTGGCGAGTGCGACCAACATCATCGAAAACGGCGGCTTCGCGTGGGGACAGGGCAACACCCACGGTCAGATGACCTTCGTCGCCAACGCGTTCTCCGACGTTGTGCTCAACTCCAACGCCACCTTGCACTCGGTCACCACCGGCACGAACATCGACATCTACGGCAACGGCGAAACATTGATGTCGTGCATCTTCTTCGGCGGCTCGGGATATAACCTCGAGGCCTTCTCGGGCGGCATCATCTTCGTCAACTCCGGTCACGTTTCGGGCGCCGTCGCCCACTCGGGCGGCTGGATCAACCTCGCCGGAAACAACAACAAGACCTTCATGAGCGGCGCCTTCGTCGAAAGCGGCGCGTCAATGACCATGAAGGGCGGCAAGGTCGAAAACGTCACGATCTCGGGCGCGATGATCGCCGACGACGAAGACAAGACGGTCACCGAGTGCGCCAAGATGTACATGTACAACGGCACCCTCGACAGCCTGACCGTCGTCGGCGTCGGCGGCTTCTTCGGCACGAGCGCCCACGCCGACCCGGAAAAGCGCGTCGCCGCGGTGATCTCGGGCGGCACGCTCAACAGCGCGACCGTCCTCGACAACGGCTATCTGCTCGTTTCCGGCGCAACCGTCAACGACGTCACGATGAGCACGACCATCGGTCTCAAGGCGTGGTGCTGGATTGCCTCCGGCGGCGTGATGGTCAGCAGCTCCATGCAGACCCGTCTGACGGTCTACGGAGGCGGCACGGTCAACAACGTCAAGACCGTCGCCGGCGGCATCTGCGAAATCTTCGTGCAGAACGGCGGCTCCGTCTCCAACATCGACTTCGTCTCGAGCGCGTTCTGCGGCGTCAACGCGGGCGCCACCCTTGTGGGCGGCAGCGCGGTCGGCAAGGCCGCGTCGCTGCAGGGGCGCGGCGGCATGATCTCCGGCGTCACGCTCCGCGACCGCGCCGACATGTTCATCAGCACCGGCACCGTAAGAGGCAACAACTTCCTCTCGGGCGGCAGCTTCAAGGTCGGCAGCAAGGGCGCCGTCGCCATCATGAGCGGCGCCTATATCTCCCGCGGCTACGGCGAAGAATACCAGAGCGCCTGTACCGTATCGGGATCCGCCTGCAACAGATGGCGCTACACCGGCATCGTCAGCAACTTCGTCTCCTCTGGCGGCGTGCTCACGGAGTCCCTGATCGCCGGCGGCGGTTATGTTTTTGTTCGGAGCAACGGCATCGCCAGCAATGTGGCGGTGACCGGTCCCGACAGTTACAGCGACAGACTTCAGGACCCGATGATGATGGGCAGGATCGCCGTCTCCGGCGGCGCGCTGTGGAAGGGCGGCGACGTGCTGAAGCACGCGCAGTGCATCGTCTACTCGGGCGGCAGCGTCGACGGCGTGACCATGGGCTCGGGCGCGCACGTCTATATCAGCGCCAACGCGACAGCGACGAACATGGTCGTCGACGGAGCGCTCGACTTCGGCATCCGCGGCGGTCTGGCGGAAAACACGCTCGTCAAGAAAGGCTCCATGACGGTCAGCACCGGCGTCGCCTCGGGGACGATCGTCCGCGGCGGCATCTTGAGACTGAACAACGCCGCCGCCCAGGCCAGCGGCACGGTGGTGAGCGGCGGCGCGATCTCGTGCACCGCCAACGGCGGCACGTTCCAAGATACGACCGTCAGCAGCGGCGGCTACCTCTATGGAGTGTTCGGTACCTTCAGCGGCGTCACCGTGAGCTCCGGCGGGTCGGCACGCATCTACGCGAGCGGCGGCACGGTCGTGAACGATCTCACCGCCGAAGCGGGCGCGAACATCATCCTGGACCTCAACCGCATGACCAGCGGCGGCGCGCTCAACATCGACAGCCTCGCCGGCGTCAACGAGACGGTGTCGGTCGTCAACTATACGAACAACAATACCTACACCCTCGCCGAGACCGGCAACGCGAACCTCAAGGTGAACATCGCCTATCAGGGCATCTACAAGGATGTGAATGCGGGCGAGAGCTACCTCAACCCGCTCAGCGAAGGACGTAGATTCACGCTCGACGCCGAGGGGAAGACACTTACCATCGCGACCGAGACCGTCAGCGCCACCGCCCTCACCACTCAGGCGGCGGACCTCGCCACCAGCGGCGCGGTCGTCAACGGCGGCGAGAAGGCGCTCTTCTGGGCGGACGTCACTATGGCGGCGGGCAGCAGTCTGATTTTCGCCACCAGCGCGGCGGGCATCACCGGCGACGCGTGGCTCGACCTCGACCGCTCCAAGGTCGCCAAGACCGCGACGCTCTACGGCGCGGAGGGCGACTTCGGCGGCACGGTCAACTACCTCATCCACGGCACTGGCGGCACGCTCGGCAACTTCGCCGCGGGCGCGACGTCGGGCGGCTCCGTCGAAGGAGTGAGACTCGTGAGTTACAACAACAACTACGGCCTCACCTACCTCGGCGGCATGGGGACGGTGAAGAACCTCGTCAGCGCGAGAGTCTCGAGCGGCAACACGCTCGCCAAGGACTTCTACGCGGGCGCTTTGGCGAACTATGCCAAGACCGGAGCAGTCACCAGCATCGGCGGCATCGAGACTACGATCGCGCTGAACACCTCCGCCGGCACCGCGAAGGAGACCAAGTACTACGCGAGCGGCAACATCTACGGCGCGTCGCAAGTCAAGGCGGGCACCGTCACGAACGCGGCGACGGTCCATTCGGTCGGAGACGTCGTGCTGACAATCAGCAACGGCGAAGCGGCCGCGGCCAATAACGCCATCTGCATCTTCGCGGCCGGTTACGCGACCGGTCACGACGAGGCCAAGGCGCTGCCCGTCTACACGGTAGAGAGCGTCACGGCGACGATCGCCGGCGGCAACTGGGGCGGCGCTCACGGCGGCCGCGGCGTCTTCGGCGGCGCATTCGCGGGCGACAACACCGCGGAGGGCAACAACGGCGTTTGGGCAAAGGTCGGAAGCGTCAACCTCAAGGTCTCCGGCGGCACGATGGGCAACGTCTACGGCGGCGGCTGGGCGCAGAAAGGCGCCAAGAGCGAAGTCGGCAATGTGAACATCACGGTCACGGGCGGAACGATCGCCAACATCTTCGGCGGCGGCAGTCACTCGATCAGCGGCGGCACGACCGTCGCGGGCGACGTGACCATCACCGTCTCGGGCGGCACGATCACGGGCGACATCTACGCGAGAGGTCAGGTCGACGGCGACGCGACCGGCGCGGCGAACGTGATCTTCACCGGCGCCAAGAACTTCGATTGCGGCGTCTACGGCTACACCTACGTCAGCGGTGCGACCGGAACCGACGACCATGTGATCCTGAGTTTCAGCAACTACGCCGGGACCTTCTCCGGTGAGATCGGCGGCTTCAACGGCATCACGTTCGACGGCAATACCACGATGGTGCTCGGAACCGCGGCGGATTATGTCACCAACGGCGTGTGGACCTTCGACACGGCGGAGCGTTTCACCGCGCTCGCCCGGACCGCGATGCTCGACTGGAGCGAGGCGGACTTCACCGGCGACACCATCGCGATCAACCTCGCGACCGGCAGCGCCACCGAGTGGGACCTCGTCAGCGCGACGACGAATACGGTGTACAACCTGTTCGACGTGCAGGTCGACGGTTCCGACATCGCGACCGGTCTCGCCCTCAATACGGCGATCTCGGGCGGCGCTTACGACGGCTGGGGCTTCACGGTCGAAGAGGATACGCTGAAGTTCAAATACCTCGCGTAACGACTCACGGTACATACCACCCCGGGCCGCAAACGGCCCGGGTTTTTTGTTTGCTTTTTTGGGCAGACGCGTAGTATATTATAAGCAAGTCCGAACAGAGAGAAAGGCTTTTTATAATGAAACTGCACATCATCCTCAATTCGCACCTCGATCCGGTATGGCTCTGGGACAAATCCGCCGGGATCGACGAAGTCGTCGCCACCGCCCGCACCGCCTGCGATCTGCTCGACGATTACCCCGAGATCTTCATCACCCGCGGCGAAGCGTGGTTCTACGATATCCTCGAAGAGTGCGCTCCCGAAATCTACGCGAGAGTCAAAGCGCATGTCGCTTCCGGCAGGTGGCAGGTCGTCGGCAACTGGTACATCCAGCCGGACTGCAACCGCCCCTCCGCCGAATCCTTCCGCTGGCAGGCCGAAATGTCGCGCGCGACCTTCGCCAAGCTGGGCGTCAGCCCCACCGTCGGCTACAACGTCGACAGCTTCGGTCACGCCGCCACGCTGCCCGACTTCTACCGCGCCTGCGGCGTCGATTCGTACATCATGCGCCGCCCCGGCATGCACGAAATGAAACTCCCCGGCAACCTCTTCAAGTGGGTGTCGCCCAACGGCAGCTCCATCACCGTCGCGCGCATATTCAGCTACAACACCACCGGACGGCTGATCAACATCGAGCGCAACATCACCCGGGCGCTGGAAATGGCGACGCCCGAAGTCGGTCACGCGCTCTGCATGGTCGGCGCCGGAGACCACGGCGGCGGCCCGGTGCGCCGCGAGATCGAATATCTCCTCGAACACCGCCGCTGGAATGCCGACACCGAGCTCGTTTTCAGCCATCCGCGCGCTTTCTTCGACGCGGCGGCGGCGAGCGGCGTGGAACTGCCGACGGTGACGACCGAGCTCCAGCAGCACGCGATCGGCTGCTACACCGCGATGCACGCGCACAAGCAGCTCCACCGCCGCGCCGAAGAGCGGATAGGCCAGGCGGAGCGACTGCTGACAACCAACCGCGCGGACGCTCCGGCGGATGCGGAAGAGACGCTCACGAGAGCAAAGAAAACCCTGCTTTTCAACCAGTTCCACGATCTTCTGGGCGGATGCTCCATCAGCCGCGTCATGGAAAGGTCGTTCGCCGAACTCGGCGGCGCGTGGAGCTCCGCCGAAGAGCTGATCGAACTTACGCTCCACCGGGCGGACAGCCGGAACGCGAAGCCGGACGAACTGCAGCGCGCCGTCTTCCGCAACCTCTCGGAGCGCGATTTCCGGGGGATCGTGGAGTTCAACCCGTGGCTCGGCTACTACCCGCCCGTCACCATGCGCCCGAATCTGGAGTTCCTCGACGAAGCCGGGACTCCCCTGCCCTGGCAGAGCCTACCCGGTGAATCCGGCTCCCAGCGCTCGCACAAGATCGCGCTCGCGCTCGACATCCCCGCCGGAGGCAGAAAGACCGTCCGCATCAAATACTCCCCGGATGGCGCGCAGCTGCTCGGCACGCCCCCCAAAGGCGCGGAAAAGCTCGTCAAACCGGCGGTGCGCGCCCTCAAGGCGAAACTCGACATAATCGACGACGCTTCCGACACGTGGAGCCACGACATGACGCGCTACCCCGGCAAGGCGAAGTTCTCGTGGAACATCGGAGTCGGCAAACTTCTGCCCGTCGCCGCCGGGCGGCTCCTTAACTCCGCCAGCCAGTGCTGGAAATGCGATGCGGGCGAGTTCGAACTCGAAGCGTGCGTCTTTTGCGACGAGCCCGCGGCGGTGCGCTGCAAACTGCGCGTCTACTGGAACGGACGGCAGGAGCTTGCGAAACTCCGCTTCACGCCCGGATTCGAGGTCGCGGAGGTGCTCGCCGGTTGTCCGGGCGGGACGATCGAGCGCGCCGCCGACAACCGCGAACTGCCGTTTTACGACTTCGTGTCGCTCACCGGCGGCGACGGCCGGGCGCTCACGGTGGTCAGCCGCGACATCTACGGCTGCGACGTGACTAAGCGCGGGGTGCTCCGGCTGACGCTGCTGCGCTCGCCGTACTTCGCCAACCACGCTCCCCGCATCATCGCCGAAAACGAGGGGTTCCCCGTCTGCGACCGGGGCATGCACGAATTCGAATTCACCGTCTTCACGGGACCGTTCGACCGGGAGCAGGTCGCCGACGAGACAAACCGTCAGACCAAACCGGTACACTTCACCGAATCGACTCTCGGCTGTGCGCGGCGCTACGTCGTACCGCACATCGATCTGCCGTAATTCCAGGGGAACGCGGGATGAAAGCGGATTCGCAAAATTCGACATCACGCCGCGCGTCGGCTGACTCGACAAAAAACTTAACTGACATAAGGAAGGGATGAGAAAATGATCAAAGTCACCATCTGGAACGAATTCCGCCACGAAAAAGTCGAAGGGGGCGTCCCCGGCCAGGTCTATCCCGGCGGTCTGCACCTCGCGCTCCGCGACGGACTCGCCGCACCCGACCTCGACATCCGCACCGTCACCCTCGACGATCCGGAACAGGGCCTTCCGGAGGCGCTGCTCGACGACACCGACTGCCTCGTGTGGTGGGGGCACAAGGCGCACGGCGAAGTCGAAGACGCTCTGGTGAAAAGGATCCTCAAGCGCGTATGGAACGGCATGGGTCTGGTGGTGCTCCACTCCGGGCACTACTCGAAGATCTTTCAGGCGGTCAACGGCACCAGCTGCCGTCTGCGCTGGCGCGAGATCGGCGAAAGCTGCCGCGTCTGGTGCGCCGATCCGAGCCACCCCGTCGCCCAGGGCGTGCCCGAAACGTTTGCGCTCGAACATGAGGAAATGTACGGCGAGCCCTTCATGATCGCTCCCGACGGGCACGTCGTATTCTACAGCTGGTTCAAAGGCGGAGAGACCTTCCGCTCCGGCGTGGCATTCCAGCGTGAAAACGGCCGGATCTTCTACTTCCAGCCCGGTCACGAGACCTACCGCAGCTACTACGACGCCAACGTGCTCAAGGTGATCGGCAACGCGATCCGCTGGACGGGCACCGCCGAAAGGCGCGTCTATCCGTCCATGAAGCGCGCCGAACCGCTGGAGAAAGTCGACTGAAATGAAGCTCTGCGCCATCCAACAGCCGTACCCCTACTCCGTCGCCGACGCCGACGCGGCGGTGGAATTTCTGCTCAAGGAACTGGACAGCTGCGACGACTCGCTCGACCTGATACTGACGCCCGAGTATTCCAACTGCCCGACCAACTTTCCCTCGGGGGAAGAAAGTCTGGCCTTCGCCGAGGCGCACTTCCCACGTCTCGAAGAAGCGGCGCGCAACGCGGCTCGGCGGTGCAAGGCGATCGTCGCCGTCGGCTGCTGCGCCCCGACTCCGCATGGATGGCGCAACACCACCCGAGTCTACGACCGGAACGGCGAAGAAGTCGGCGATTACTACAAGCAGCAGCTGACCGTGCGCGAACCCAATGCGCGCGGCGTGGACAGCTCGTACACCCGGAGCTTCCACGCGCCGGAGATCGTCGAAGTCGACGGTCTCCGCCTCGGTTTCGTGACCTGCTACGACGCGTATTTCGAGGAGTATATCGAATACCTCGGTTACCGCCGCCCGGACATCGTGCTCGTCGCCTCGCACCAGCGCGGCGAACCCTGCGAAAATTTGCGGATGCTCAACCAAATGCTCGCCTACCACACCGGAGCATTCGTGCTGCGCGCCAGCGTCGGTATGGGCGAAACTGCCCAAACCGGCGGCACGTCGCTCGTGGTCGCGCCGTCGGGGGAGATCCTCGCCGACTCGGGCGAAAAGAACGGCAAGCTCGTTTTCGACATCGGCGATCCGAAGAAAAAATATCTGCGGAGCGACAGCTTCTGCGGCAAAATGATCCTCAACCGCGACTTCATCGAAAAGGGGCGCACCCCGTGGAGCTACCGCGCCTGCGGCGCCTGTGTGAAGCCCTCCGACATGCAGCTGCCCTACCCGCGGATCTGCGCCCATCGCGGCTTCAACACCATCGCGCCGGAAAACTCCATGCCCGCCTTCGGCGCGGCGATCGCCCTCGGCGCGGACGAGATCGAATTCGACCTTTGGGAAACTGCCGACGGCGTCCCGGTGTCGATCCACGACTCGGTGCTGGAACGCGTATCCGACGGCTTCGGCAAAGTCAGGGAAAAGACGCTGGCCGAGCTGGAAAAACTCGACTTCGGAGCGAAGAGCTCCCCGGCGTTCGCGGGCTTGAAGATCGTGAAGTTCGAGGACATCCTGCGCGCGTTCCCGCGCCAGACGATCATGAACATCCACATCAAGTCCGTGGACGGCGAAAACTTTTCGCGGCCGTTCGTCAAGAAGATCGCCGCCATGCTCGAAGAATACGACTGCGCAAATCACGCCTACTTCGTCGCCCGAGACGAAGTGATGGAGGCGGCGCTCGAAGTCGCTCCGCACATCCCGCGCTGCATGGGGGCCGGCGGCAAGGAGCGGCGGCTCGCCATCGTCGACCGCGCCGTGAAGTACCGGTGCCGGAAGGTGCAGTTCTTCACGACTTACTGGACGCCCGAGCTGATAAAGCGGGCGCACGACCTCGGAATGAAGTGCAACTACTTCTTCTGCGACGCCCCCGAAGAGGCGCGGAAGATGTTCGAGCTCGGCATCGACACCGTGCTCACCAACAACTATTGGAACGTCTCCCGCGTCAAGGATGAGTTCGTCCGCGGGCAGTCCGTAAAGTGAGCTTGACGCCGAAATAAGGGAAACACCGCATGTACGAACTCATCCCGATCTCCGAACGCAGTTTTTACATTCAGAGCCCTTCCCGCGCCGGGTTGTATCGACTCGACGACACGGAGGTTTGCCTGATCGACAGCGGCAACCACGAAGACGCCGCAAAAAAAATCCTGAAGATAATCGCGGAGCACAACTGGAAACTCGCCGCCGTCTTCAACACCCACGCCCACGCCGACCACATCGGCGGCAACCGGCTGCTGGCGGAGCGCACCGGATGCCGCCTTTACGCGCCGGGGATAGAATGCGCCTTCGCCCGTCACCCGATACTGGAACCGGCGTTCCTGTACGGCGGCTTCCCGCCGGCGGACATACGGCGCAAGTTCCTGCTGGCGGAAGCGAGCGGCGCCGAATACCTCACCGCCGATATCCTGCCCGCGGGGATGGAGATGATCGATCTGCCGGGACACTTCTTCGGCATGGTCGGCTTCCGCACGCCGGACGACGCGGTCTACCTCGCCGACTGCCTGTCGAGCCGCGAGATACTCGACAAGTACGGCATCGGCTTCGTATACGATGTTAAAGCGTACCTCGAAACGCTGGAAAAGGTCAAGTCGATGCGAGCGAAAATGTTCGTGCCCGCCCACGCCGAACCGACGGACGACATCGCTCCGCTCGCCGAATACAACATCGTCAAAACGCGGGAAGTCGCCGACCGGATCTGCGATATCTGTCGCGAACCAATGGTTTTCGAGGAGCTGCTGAAAAAGCTCTGCGACGCTTTCGGGATCGCGCTGAACTTCGAGCAATACGTTCTCATCGGCAGCACCGTGCGCTCCTACCTCGTCTACCTGCGCGGCGAAGAGCGGATACAGACGGAATTCGCGGAAAACCGTCTGCTGTGGCAAAGCCGCTGAAAGCCGCCCGCTCCCCTGCCCCGGATGCTTGAAAAAAGCCTTACCGAGGTGTATTTTATTTAAATGTCCTTATCTCGGCTGGTGTTAATTTTTCCTTTGGTGTTTTGCCGATGACTGAACAGACGATATATCACCGCAATCCGGAAAAGATCTTATTTTGGGCGGCGCTGGCCTTTGCCGCCGTCGCCGTCTTCGCCAACCTCGGCAGCGAGGGCATCTACGCCGCACAGGAAGGCAGAACGGCCATCATACTCCGCAACATGTTCCGCACCGGCAACTACCTCGAAATGGTGGTCAAAGACGGAGTTCCTTACGAAAAGCCCATCGGTCACTACTGGCTGTGCCTGCCGACGGCATATCTGTGCGGGATCGGCGGCGACGCGATGAAAAGTTCGGTCGAATGGGGCATACGGATACCCTCCGCGCTCTGTTCGCTTCTGACGGTGCTTCTGGCCGGACTTTTGGCCAGGCGCATCTACGGCGGATGCGTCGGGGCAATGGCGATGGTGATGCTCTGCACCATGTCGAACTTCGACAAACTGGGGCGGCTGGGACATATCGACATGCCGCTTGCCGCCGCCTTCATGGCGGCGATGTATTTTCTCTACGTCGGCTACTTCGAGGAGTGGAAACCCAATTGGAAAATATATCTCTTCTACGCGGCGCTCGGCTGGGGCATGCTGCTCAAGGGGCCGCTCGTGATCATGCTCGCCGTTCTGACCGTCGCGGGAATGGCGGCGACGCGCGGCAGGC
>Ga0310696_10001298_pt1 | contig 36427 bp, 21 predicted proteins | sample AusTroGonzalo_MG_4_FD_203885 | JGI IMG/M metagenome (GOLD analysis project Ga0310696, IMG submission 203885) | Bovine rumen microbial communities from tropical cattle in Woodstock, Queensland, Australia - Gonzalo_02 (v2) (version 2) | ecosystem: Host-associated > Mammals > Digestive system >... | reverse complement strand
GAGTCCTTATCCTATCGCCTGGGCGACAAGAACATCGCCGACCTTGCGAAGATGGATATCAATCAGTTACTTGCGTTTATCACAGCCCTGCAAGACCCCGAGCACTCCCCTATCCCGCTCACTACACGCCAGGCTGTCGTGGCAGAGCCTGTACTCAAGGAGATACACAAGCGCCTCACGTTCATGCAGCAGGTCGGGCTGACCTATCTGTCCCTCTCACGCCCTTCCGACAGTCTCTCGGGCGGCGAGAGCCAACGTATACGTCTGGCTACGCAGATCGGTTCCCGACTCGTCAATGTACTTTATATACTCGACGAGCCGTCCATCGGATTGCACCAGCGTGACAACCAGCGGCTTATCGATTCGCTCAAGCAACTGCGCGATATGGGTAACACGGTTATCGTCGTCGAGCATGACGAGCAGATGATGCGTGAGGCGGATTATATTCTGGATATAGGTCCGCGTGCCGGTCGTTTGGGCGGCGAACTCATCTTTGCCGGCACACCCGACCAGCTCCTCCAAGCCGACACCCTCACCGCCCAATACTTGCGTGGCGATTTGTCCGTTACACCATCAACAACGGAGTTGGCCAACACGCAGTCACCAACAGCGGTCAGTCAATCCTGGCTGACCCTCTCCGGCTGCACCGGCAACAACCTCAAGAACGTCACCCTGCGTATCCCGCTCTCTCAGATGGTATGTATCACGGGCGTATCGGGTTCCGGCAAATCCACCCTGATCAACCACACGCTCTACCCCATCCTTTCGCAACATTTCTACCGCAGTCTCACGGCTCCCATGCCCTACGAGTCTATCGACGGTATGCAGTATATCGACAAAGTCATTAGTGTAGACCAGAGCCCTATCGGCCGCACGCCGCGCAGCAATCCTGCCACGTATACCAACGTCTTTACGGATATCCGCGAACTGTTTGCCTCCCTGCCCGAGTCCAAGATCCGCGGCTGGAAGCAGAACCGATTCTCGTTCAACGCCAAGGGCGGGCGCTGTGAAGAGTGTTCAGGCAACGGCTACAAGACCCTTCGGATGCATTTTATGCCCGACATCTATGTGCCGTGCGATGTGTGCGGAGGCGCACGGTATAATCGGCAAACTCTCGAGGTGCGGTTCAAGGGTAAGACCATCAGCGATATCCTCGATATGACCGTCAATCAAGCTGTCGAGTTTTTCGAGACGCAACCTTACATATTGCGAAAGATCAAATCCCTTCAGGAGGTGGGCTTGGGCTATATCAAACTCGGGCAATCGTCCACTACCCTCTCGGGCGGCGAGAGTCAGCGCGTCAAGCTCGCTACTGAGCTGGCACGTCCCTCTACGGGCAAGACCGTCTATATCCTCGACGAGCCGACCACGGGTCTGCATTTCGATGACGTGCGCGTGCTTATGGGTGTCCTCCGCAAACTGGTGGACAAGGGTAACACGGTAATCATCATCGAGCATAACCTGGATGTGATCCGCAGTTGCGACTACCTCATCGACCTCGGTCCCGAAGGCGGCAACGCCGGCGGGCAGATCGTCGCCCAAGGTACCGTTGACGAACTGCGCCAACTCAAGGAGCAATCAATCACGGCTCGCTATTTGTAACAAATCGTACATGAATAAAATCGTACATTAGTAAATCGTACATATATGAATATAGCAATAATCGGCGCCTCAGGCGCAGTCGGACAAGAACTGCTTACGCTCCTCGACGAGCGCCGTTTTCCCTGCGACAATCTTCGATTGTTCGGCTCCAAGCGTAGCGCAGGTACGTCCTACACCTTCCGCAGCGGGCAGGTAATAGTTGAGGAGCTCACTCCCGACTGTTCGTTCCAGGGCGTGGATATAGCCTTTGCATCAGCCGGAGCATCCGTCAGCAAGCAGTATGCCGAGCTGATCACCCGCCACGGCACGATCCTTATCGATAACTCCTCTGCCTTCCGTATGGACGAGGATATACCTCTCGTCGTGCCCGAGGTGAATGCCGCAGATGCCTTGCAGGTATATGAGGCGGGTAGCAGACGTATCATTGCCAACCCCAACTGTACCACTATCATCCTGGCGGTGGTGCTGAATGCCGTACATATACTCGGTCATGTCGAGCGCGTGCATGTGGCTACGTATCAGTCGGCATCGGGCGCGGGAGCACAGGCTATGCTTGAGTTGCAGGAGCAGCATCGTCAGGTGCTCAACGGAGAAGAGCCCACATGCCGCAAGTTCCTCTACCCGCTGGCGTACAACGTCATCCCGCATATCGATGTCTTCATGGACAACGACTACACCAAGGAGGAGATGAAGATGTACCACGAGACGCGTAAGATCATGCACTCCGATATCCGCGTCAGTGCCACTTGCGTGCGTGTACCGACCTTGCGTGCCCATGCCGAGGTCGTATGGGTACAACTTCAGAACCCGCTATCCATCGATCTCATACGCCGCGCTATAGCCACCGCTCCCGGTTGCGAACTCGTGGACGCCCCTGCCAACACGAAGTCACCAACACAAAGTCACCAACACGAAGTCACCAACACGCAGTTACCATATCCCATGCCGCTCTATCGCAGCGGGCTGAACAACGTGGCCGTAGGACGTTTGCGCAAGGATCTGGCTGATCCGCGTTCGTTCTCGTTTTTCTGCGTAGGCGACCAGATACGCAAAGGTGCTGCCCTCAACGCCATACAGATCGCCGAGTACCTCCTAACAAAAAAATAACACGCAGTCACTAACACGCAGTCACCAACATGAAATCATCAACAATAGAGATCATGGCTCCCGTCGGCTCCTATGAGAGTCTGGCAGCAGCCATCCAAGCCGGCGCGAACAGCGTATATTTCGGCATTGAGCACCTGAACATGCGTGCCCGTTCGGCGGCAAACTTCACAACCGATGACCTGCACAAGATCGTGGCTATCTGCCGCGAGGCAGGGGTCAAGACCTATTTGACCGTTAATACCGTCATCTACCCCGAGGATATACCGATGATGCAAACCATCGTCAATCATGCCCGCGAGGCGGGTGTGGATGCTATCATTGCCTCGGATATAGCCGTCATGCAGTATGCCTGCGCACAAGGCGTGGAGGTGCACCTCTCTACCCAGCTGAATATTGCCAACACCGAGGCGCTGAAGTTCTACGCGCAGTTTGCCGATGTTGTCGTGCTCGCACGCGAGCTTAATCTTGACCAGGTGGCTGCTATCCATCACGACATCGTTGAGCAGGACATACGCGGCCGTCACGGCGAGCAGATACGTATTGAGATGTTCTGCCACGGAGCACTATGTATGGCAGTTAGCGGCAAGTGCTACCTGTCCTTGCATAACCTCAACGCCTCTGCCAACCGCGGGGCATGTGCGCAGGTCTGCCGACGCGCATATACGGTGCACGACAAGTCCTCGGATATCGAACTCGATGTCGATAACGAATATATCATGTCGCCCAAGGATCTGAAGACCATCCACTTCCTCGGTGCTATGCTCGATGCGGGCGTGCGTGTGCTCAAGATCGAAGGTCGTGCACGCGGTCCGGAGTACGTACATACCGTCGTCAGCTGCTACCGCGAAGCCGTCGAAGCCTGGCGCAACGGAGAATACAACCAAGAGTCGAAAGTCGAAAGTCAAAAGTCGAAAGCAAGTATTGACCAGAAGATTGCTGCCTGGGACGAACGCCTCGCCACGGTCTTCAACCGAGGTTTCTGGAACGGCTATTACCTGGGCCAGCGGCTCGGAGAGTGGACGAACAACTACGGCAGCAAGGCTACCCGCCGCAAGGTCTATGCCGGCAAGTGCACGAACTATTTCAAGAACATCGGCGTGGCGGAGTTCCTGCTGGAGGCTATCCCCGAACTGCACGAGGGCGATGAGCTGCTCGTCACAGGTCACACGACGGGTGTTTACGAGACCGTTGCCCACGATATGCATATTACGAAGGACGGTCAGGACCTGTCAGTCCCAACCGTCGCACAAGGTACGCTTTTCGCCATCCGCACCACAGCACCCATCCATCGTGCCGACAAGCTCTTTCTGCTCGAGCACGTTTAGAGCACCCTACTCTTCTTTCTGCGTAGAAGGATGCGACCGTGCCCGATAGGGCTAAGAACAAGCCCTGGATATGCAGGCACAAAAGACGACCCACCGAAGTGAGTCGTTCTTGAAATAGAATGAATGCAGATTACTTGATTACCACGGGTTGGTACTTGGGAACGAGGGTTTTCATGACGCACCAGCCGATGAGGTAAGCAACAGCGCATATACAGAAGATGATCATGTAGCCGGCAGGTTTGCCTGTAAAGCCTGCGAAACTGAACGCTTCACCCATTCCGGCAGCGTGATCAAAGAGCATACCTGAACCTTTGTTGATGAGGAACGAACCTACACCGCCCGCCATGGCACCTATACCGGTGATGGTTGCAACAGCCGACTTGGGGAACATATCACCCGTGGTAGAGAAGATGTTTGCACTCCAGCTCTGGTGAGCCGCACCTACAATACCGATGATGATGGCAACAGCCCACGGTCCCCAAACGCCACCGAGGGGTTGCGCAAAGAGGGCGATGATCGGGAAGAAGGCGAAGATGAGCATGGCGCGCATACGACCTGCGTAGGGTTCCATACCATGTTTCTCCACGAAGATCTTCGGCAGATAACCACCGAACAAGGATATGACGGTCACAATCGCATAGAGCGTGAAGATAAGGGCTATACCTTGCGGGTCAGAAGCCTTGATGCCGAACTGATCCTGGAAGTATGCCGGTGCCCAGAACAGGAAGAACCACCATACACCGTCGGTCATGAACTTACCAAACGCAAACGACCAGGTCTGTTTGTGCTTGAATGCCTCAGCGAAGGACATCTGCGGCTCATTGGCAGCCAATCTTGGCTGCGAGCTATCGGCTGATAACTCGGCATCGTCTTGCTGGATGTATTCCAACTCAGCGGCATTGACATGCTTGCTCTCGGTCGGTTTGTCATAGACAAAGATCCAGATACCTGCCCAGATGAAGCCCAGCGCACCGATGATGATAAATGCCCACTCCCATCCGAGACTCTTTGCCAGCAGAGGAATAGTAGCCGGAGCAGCCAGTGCACCTACCGACGCGCCTGCGTTGAACAGAGCAGTGGCAAAAGCACGGTCTTTCTTGGGGAAGTACTCTGCTGTTACCTTGATGGCAGCAGGGAAGTTACCTGCCTCACCCAAACCGAGGATCAGACGGCAAGCGAGGAACAACCACACACTCACCATCGAGATGCTGCTCACTATCGTGCCTGTTGCTTCCAGCAAGGCCTGCTTGTCAGCCAAGCCAACGATTTGCTCGGTAACAAAGCCGCAGCCTGCATGCAGCACAGCACCCAGCGACCAGATGATGATCGCCCAGAGATAGCCTTTCTTAGTGCCCATCCAGTCGATGAACTTACCGGCAAAGAGGCAGAAGATAGCATACGCGATGGAGAACACACCGGTGATCGTTCCGTAGTCGGAGTCCGTCCAGTGGAACTCGGGTTGAATGAACTCTTTGAAGGTCAAGGACAGCACTTGGCGGTCCATGTAATTGACCGTAGTGGCGAAAAAGAGCATCGCACACATGATCCAACGCCAGTTGGTCATAACTTTTTGTTGTGTACTCATAGAATAATTATTTAAGATCTGTTATTTTGCTAAAGTCCTGATCGCCGTAGTCGAGGTTCTCACCGCCCATACCCCAGATGAAGGTGTAGTTATGCGTTGCGGCAGCGGAATGGATCGACCACTCGGGTGAGAGCACGGCTTGGTTGCCACGCATCCAGATGTGGCGGGTCTCCTGGACCTCGCCCATGAAGTGGCATACAGCCTGGTCGTCGGGCACCTCGAAGTAGAAGTAGGCTTCCATACGACGGCTGTGGACATGTGCGGGCATGGTGTTCCACACACTACCCTGAGCCAGTTCGGTCATACCCATCTGCAGCTGGCAGGTAGGCAGCACCTGGTTGACGAGCATCTTATTGATGTCACGTTCGTTACTCATCTCGAGGCTACCCATGTGAGCCACCACAGCATCCGCCTTGGTCACCTTCTTGTCGGGATACGCGCAATGAGCGGTAGCGGAGTTGAAGTAGAACAGTGCGGGGTGCGCTGCATCGAGGCTTTCGAAACGCACCTCACGGTCACCACGACCGAGGTAGAGGGCTTCCTTGTAATCCAACTCATAGACCATTTCATTCCCTTGTACTTGGTCCTTTGTCCCTTTGTCGCTTACAACGACGCGCCCTTTGCCACCTACGTTGAAGATGCCTATCTCACGACGGGTGAGAAAGAAGGGGGCTTTCAGGGGATCGATGGCTTCGAGCAGCAGGCTCTCGCCGGCAGGCATAGCGCCACCGACAATCATGCGGTCGTACATCGAATAGACCATATTCACCTCGTTGGGTGCAAACACGCGCTCGATGAGGAAGTCATGGCGCAGACGCTTGGTATCGTACGACTTGGCATCCACAGGATTGGAGGCGTAGCGTACTTCGTAGTTTGTTTTCATTATCGTTAAATTGTTAAAACGTTAAATCGTTAAACTGTTAGTTATGCCACTCGCTCCAGGTGGCACCGAAGTAATAGGTGAGCGTGTCACCGAGTTGGTAGGGGCGGACAGCTACGAGGTTGCCGTCCACGATATCCGTCAGCGTAGCGCCGGGCGTTTTTACCGAGATCTGGATGCGTCCCTGCGAAGTCGAGCCATTATATTCGTAGTTCATGCGCGCTGCCTGCTTGTCGCTGAGCGCATCTTCCTCATAAAAGACATACCCTACCTCCGGTATCGTCAGAGGGTAGTCCACCGTGTCGTGCATATAAATTCCGCCGCCTAATAAAAGTTGACCATTGGCTGTTGGCCATTGGCTGTTGGCTGTTAGTACCACTTCGGCTTTATTCTGCAACTGTCCGGCCTCCGCGGTGATGGTGATCGACTCGCGGAGAATTTGTCCGGCTACGAGCAGGCTGTCGTACTCCAGGCGGAAGACGAACTTATCGGGTGTCTGCTCCAGGATATGCCAGCGGTCGTAGGGACCACCAATCCAAGTCTGATAAATTTCGTTGCCAGCCTCATCTTCGCCATCGGCCGTTAATACGACAAGACCGCCGGCACCGCAGGTGTGAGCCACCTTGTAGCTGTCGAGGTTACCATCGTAGTTGATGTGGTAGGGGCGATGGTCACGGAGTTCGCGACCGTACATCGTGTCAACGACGAGCGCGGGGCTGTTCTTGAGCCAGAGATCAACACCATTGGAGGGGTTCTCGGGTTTGAGGGCTGCGCCGTACATGCGGAACGCGGCATACTCGTTCTCCCACGCGAAGTCATCCTTGCGCTCGGGCACGTAGCGACCGTATACCTTGGCCGACTGTTGCTCTTTAGGCGCACAGCCGAACAAAGTTGCTGCTAAACTCACAAATAATATAAAGCGTTTCATTATTCCGGTTGTTTACCTATATATGCTAAGATGCCGCCGTCAACATACAATATATGACCGTTGACTGCGTCGGAGGCGTGCGAAGCGAGGAAGACAGCGGGTCCACCGAGTTCATCGGGTTCGAGCCATCGTCCGGCAGGAGTCTTGGCGCAGATAAACGAGTCGAAGGGGTGACGACTGCCGTCCGGCTGACGCTCACGCAGCGGGGCTGTTTGCGGGGTAGCGATGTACCCCGGGCCAATGCCGTTGCACTGGATGTTATACGCGCCGTACTCGGAGCATATATTACGCGTCAGCATCTTCAATCCGCCCTTGGCAGCCGCATAGGCACTGACTGTCTCGCGACCAAGCTCGGACATCATGGAGCAGATATTGATGATCTTTCCTTCGCGGCGCTGCATCATCTCAGGCAGCACAGCTGCGCTGACGATATACGGAGCAACCAGATCAATATCGATGACAGCCTGGAAATCCGAGCGCTTCATCTCATGCATGGGTATGCGCTTGATGATACCGGCGTTGTTGACGAGGATGTCGATCTGTCCGACCTCGGCATGTATGCGCTCAACAAGCGCCTTGACAGCATTCTCATCGGTTACATCGCACACATATCCGTGCACATTCATAATGCCCTGAGCATGGTAATCGTCGATGGCTTTAGCGATAGCCTCTTCGCTGCGGGCATTGAAGATAATATTCTTAGCCCCTGCTCCGGCAAAAGCCTTTGCTATAGCAAAACCTATACCATAGCAGGCGCCTGTGATCCAAGCATTCTTACCTGCCAAAGAAAAAGGATTATTCATATAATTAAATTAAAAATTATTTCAGTTTGCCCGCCCAGTTGCTGAGGTACGTCATCCACTCCGTCATGTTGGTAGCCACGGGTTGCTGTTCCTTGGTAGCACCTACGCAGGTGAGGTAGAAGTGTGCTGACGCACACATTTCTGATTCCTGATTTCTGACTTCTGACTGCTTTAACAAGCAAAGCTGGTTGGACTTGTCGTGTACAACCGCTCCCGCATACTCCTTGGGAATGAACACTGCCAAGCCGACCGCTTCCTTGGCATACTTGACGGTATCGTTCACGGGGTAGTCTGTTCCCCATGATGCGAGCAGCACTCCGTTGGGCAGTTCGAGGTGTTCCCATTCGTGGTCGGGACTCTTGACAGGTATAGCCTGTACGCCGGTGCACAATCCTGCCACAGGGCTGCTGAGACGGACATCGCATCGCATATCGCGGTGTCCGGCACAGAGGGTATATTGCACAGACATATCCACTTTGTTGCCCTCGACCTCCCATTGCTTGGCCGCCACCTCAATGGTTGCCTTGTCGCGCGATTGGCGTACGATACGTTGCGAGCGCTCGGCTACCGGCTCGATGTGTACGTGTTTCTTTCCGTTCCAGTACTTCACCGACCCGACACCCACCGTTCCCGACACACGAAGTATATCATCGCCGTATCCGGCAGCAAGCAGGCTGTCATCGGGATACCAGTAGCTCTGTGCCAACTCCAGTTGCGGCGTGCGCTTGCAATAGGGGTCGATAGTCTGCTTCTTGTCAAAATAGATGCGATACGCCATCAGCTCGCTCTCCACCGCCACGCCGTGATGATGCAGGTTGTGGTAGGTATCGTTGTCCGGCGTATCCGTCCACTGGGTGACGGGATAGCAGTGGCGCACTTTCTTGCCCTCGTGCAGCACAGCGTACCCTACCCTTGTCGAGTCGGCAGGTGTACCGATCCGCCAAAAGGAGGTAGCCACTCTCGGAGCGCAGCCTGCAAGAGTAACAAGCCAACAAACTATGACTATATTACTGAATCTGTACATTCTCCACAGTAGGTGCGAACACAAGGGGTTCGCCTTTGGTAACCGATATCTGTACATTATCGAGCATCAATCCGTCGGTCTGACGGAACAATGCCCCTTCCTTGGCACTGATAGCTACATTGCGCAAGGTGACGTTCTGAATCTTCATCTCCGGCAGTCCGTTAAACAGGATAGCCTTCTTGATGTTGGCGCCCTTGACATCCTCAATGACGATGTTTCGGAACGCCGGCGTCTCTTCGCTGACCTCGGGTGCTTCGGCACTCATACGTGCAGCCAGCTCTTCCTCGGTCTCCTCACCGGAACCCTTGCCTCCGTAGAAGAGATCAAAGATCAATCCTTCGTTGGGGATATCGACCATATTGACATCTTTGATGTAGATGTTCTCAACCACTCCTCCTCGTCCGCGTGTGGACTTGAATCGCAAACCTACATCGGTGCCAATATACAGATTGCGGCGCACCTCGACGTTCTTGATTCCTCCCGACATCTCCGATCCGCACACGAATCCTCCGTGGCCATGATACACCACGCAATTATCCACCACGACGTTCTCGGTAGGAATGCCGCGGTCACGTCCGGGTTTATCCTTACCTGACTTCATACAGATGGCATCGTCGCCAACGTCGAAGGTGGAATTGGCAATCACCACATTCTTGCAAGACTCGACATCTATGCCGTCGCCGTTCTGGCTGTACCAGGGGTTGCGTATAGTCACGTCGTTGACAATCAGATTCTCGCAGCACATGGGGTGCACGTTCCATCCGGGGGAATTCTCGAAGGTTACCCCTTCCAAAAGGATATTTTTGCAGCCTACGAAATGCAGCAGCACGGGACGCAGGAAGGACTTGACTTGCTGCCACAGGGCATCGTCGGTGATTACGGGCACGTTCTGATCCACGCAGTAGGACTGCGCGATAACAGAGCCGGAATCAGGGTACCAGATGTTGTTCTCGGTAACGATGCCGCCTTTGTCCTTGAGGTGCTTCTTCCACTGCGTTTCGGACATCTTGGGTTTCTTGACCGGACGCCAGTAATCGCCGTTGCCATTGAACGTACCGTGGCCGGTGATGGCTATATTATCGGCGCCCAAGGCGTTAAGCGGGCTGGTGCAGCGTTTGGTAGGGATGCCCTCGAACCACGAATCGTAAATCTCGTACAGACTCAGGTCGGGCGAGAAAAGGACGAAACAGTTGTAGTCGGTATAGAGGCGCACGTTGGACTTAAGCGTAAGCGGCGCAGTAAGATATATACCTTCGGGTATAACCACCGTACCTCCGCCGGCAGCTGAGCAGTCGTCGATAGCGCGTTGGATAGCCTCGGTGGCCAGCGCTACACCTGTAGGGTCAGCGCCGTAGTCGAGCACAGAGAACGTGCGGTCAGCAAACTGCGGCAAGATAACTCGCGGCATAGCGAACGATGCCGAGCCGGTCAAGTCGTCGATATCCGCCTGACGGGTAGTCTGAAACTCCTGTTTGCCGGCGCAGGCGGTAAGGATAAGCACCGGAAGGATGAAAGATAGAAACTTGTTCATACCAATAATTATTCCACTATGTTACCGTTATAGATGACGTTTTTGATTTTCTTGTAATCCTCAACGGGCATCGGCTTGGGGTTGATATTGCAGTTGACGAACTTGATATCCTCCGCCCACTCTATTTTGATACCGCCTTTGTTACCAAGTACGGTCACGTTTTCAAAGAGTATGTTGTGCACGGGTTTGCCCTTGAGTCCCTGGATATCGGCGGCTTGTTTGGAGCCGATGCAGGTTATATTGCGGAACGTGATGTTCGACCAATCAGGAAAGAACGCATCCTTGTTATCTTTGTCGGTAGCGCTGACACCTGCTCCGCGGTCGGCATAGCCGGATTGGATAAGGAATGCGGACTCGACGATATCCTTCATGATGATATCGTAGCAGTAAACATCCTCGCACCATCCGCCACGTCCGGGAGCGGACTTGAAGCGGCAACCGATGTCCGTTCCCTCGAACCGGCAATCTTTGACAACGAGTCGCTGCATACCTCCGCTGAACTCTGAACCAATGACGAATCCGCCGTGTGCACGATAGACTGTATCGTTGCAGATGAGGAAGTCGCGTTGCGGACCTGCGTCAACACCCTTTTGTCCCACGCCGCCTTTCATACAAATGCCATCATCACCGCAGGATATATTGCAATTGACGATGAGTGCTACCTGCACATTACCCGGATCCATGGCATCGCCGTTCTGCGCCCAATGCGGGCAGCGGATGTTGACTCCGTCGATGATAAGATTCTGAATACGGGTAGGCACCAGATGGAACTTAGGCGAGTTGAGCAGGTGAACATTCTCGATCAGTACATTCCTGGAGTCCGTGATGTTGACCAAGTGCGGGCGCATCTTCTCTTGCGTGACGGCATCCGATGCAATATTCGGTACGTTGAGATCCTTATTCAGGTTGAACGGATACCACACTTTCCAGTTCTTGCTATTACCGTCCGCCATGACTTTTCCGCCCATCTCCAACAAGCTGTTCCATATGTCTTCGTTCACTTTTTTCTGCTTGACAGGGCGCCAGTAGATACCTTGTCCGTCGATTGTGCCGTGACCGGTGATAGCCACATTCTCGAGTTTGGAGCCGTGAATGAGTGCGTAGCATTTCTTGTTTCCGTCGCGTAGCGTGTCAGAAGGTTGCACATACAGTTCCTTGTTCGGCGAAAAAACGATGGTCGCATTGTCAGCAAGATGGAGATCCAGATTGCTGATGAGCTTAATGGGACCTGTGAGCCACTTGCCGTCAGGCACGATGAGGTGCCCTCCGCCTTGTTTCTTAATTTGCTTGATGGCGGCTGCGAATGCCTCGGAACAATCCGTTACCCCATCTCCAACAGCCCCAAAGTCGGTGAGCGTCACAGTGTAATCAGGGATAACAACCGGCTGAACGTGCTCAACGGCACAAGGGAGGTTGGTGTAGTACTTGTCGTAAGGGTTTTGCGCATAAGCGCAAACCGCTACAAGTGCCACTATGGCAAAGAGAAATTTTTTCATAATCTATTTCGTTTGCGAATTAATAATCAGTCATACAAATTTCGCACCATATGGCGCAGATAGACTTCGATATTGGTGAATCCGGTGACGAGCGTGATACTGCGAGCGTCAAGAGGATCATTGGGGTCGAGTCCGAATTGCGTCTCCCACTCATCGGGTATGCCGTCGTAGTCGGTATCAAGGGGCATAACTGCCGATTGCAGTTCAGGCCAACCGCCTACTTCTGATTGCGTGTTGATGAGTTTGCCGGTACTGTTTCGTACATCGCTGACGATGCGTGCGTCAACAGCATCGCGGTGGAGCGAGCAGCCGGCTTTGGAGAGTACCGTTTCGTAGGCATCCTGAGCTGTCTGCTCGCTGCTGAGGGCAGTCAAGCCTTCTGCCCAGCGAGCGGAAGCTTTGCACTGCTCAAGTTTGGACGATTCGTCGGGTTGTACGCCTTGCCAGTTGTCGGCAGTGACTGTAGCAGATCCGGACATATAGTTGCCTGTGAGATAGAACTTGCCGGGCTGAACCGATCCGCCGCATTTATCCGTGCAGTAAGAACATTTGGTGGTAGGATTGAGCAGGCGCTCCTTGACACGTGATGAGGTGGATAGTCCTGGCTTGTAATAGTTAGCCACAAAGTTGACGTGTCTGCCTCCGGCCGTACTGGTTGAGCCTTCGCCGCCGTACGCGGAGTTGCCACCCCAGTTATACACCACATTGTTCACGTAATCGATCGGACCGGCATTGACGCTATTGACGTAGTCATGGTCGAAACGCGGATTACGGCTGTCGTGATGTGCGAGCAAGTTATGGTGGAAGGAGGCGTTGGTGCCGCCCCATATACCTCCGTAGCCGTGGTTACCTTTGCCGTGAATCGACTCCTTGAGTGATTCGGAGACGATGCAATACTGCATGGTGAAGTTAGTGTTGCCATAGCAGCTTACGCACTCATCGACCGACCAGGAGCAACTCAGGTGGTCGAGCACCACACCGTTGGCATTATTGACCGACACGGCGTCGGACTCGGTATTGCTCACATCGCCGAGGCGAACGCGGATGAAACGAACGATGACGTTATCGGCTCCGTTGATTACGAGCGGGTAGTCAGCAATGCAAATCCCCTCTCCGGGTGCTGATTGCCCGTCGATAGTCAGGTTGCCCGTCTTGATGCGCAGTTCGCTATTGAGGTGAATGGTTCCTGCCACGTTGAAGAGGACGCGTCGTGCGCCTGTCTGGTTGACTGCGTATCGGAGCGTTCCTGCAGCAGGAAGTCCGGTATTGGGGTCGGTGGCATCATCGAGCCGGTTGACGCGATAGACCGCACCACCGTCACCGCCCGTCACAGCAGCTCCTCCACCCTCGATATGCCGGCAGGCCGCCATCAACTCCTGATTGGAGTCGATGGTCGGGCTGACAGGCGTATTGCCTCGATTGCAGGCAGCCAGCACAGGCAGGCAAGCCAGGAGCAATATATACGCGCGCATGTTCATTGTTATTCGTTCACGTAGTCGTAATCATTCCAGAGTGTGCCGTTGGATTGACCTACGTTCACTGCAAAGATCGGCCAGAACTGACGTCCGTTGAGACGTTCGGGGTAATCACGGTCGAAAAGCATGAAGTTATCCGGCGCGAGCACGCGTCCGTTGGATTCGCTGGCATACAGCGAACCTTTCACTCTACCTACCACAGGCAGCTCAGGAGTCCCCAGTTCACCCTTGGTCAATCCAAATACAGAATCGATGACGAATCCCTTGATACCGGTAGCAAAGCTGTATTCATCGCCTACGTATTTGTAGTTGAAATAGATCGTATCCTGCAGTTGCTCGAACTCGCCGGCGTGCTTATTCATATCAGCCAGACGTTCGTGCGCCTTGATGAGCGTCTCCTTGAGGATGCCCCAGCGCATGAGGTCGTACTTGCGCAGGTACTCACCGGTGAACTCCAGTTTGCGTTCCTCCTGCAGGTTAGCCATGGTGAGCGCCTTGGAGGACGCATGTGCTCGGCTACGCACCTGATCAAAGCATGCCTGGCCGTTGATACCGTAGGTGTCAGCAGGTTTGTCGCCACTGATACCACCCAGTGATGCTTCGGCAGCCATCAGCAGTACGTCAGCGTAGCGGATAATGGGGAAATTCACGCCATCATCGTTACCTGTACGGTTACGATTCATCCACTCTACGCGGTACTTGTTGCCATACCAGCTGTCGATCATAGCACGTTTCTGATACAGGAACTTCTCGTGGTTTTCCACATCCACATTCGGGAAAGCGCGCTGTACTTTTTCGCGGTCGGAATTGAATTCCGAACCATCGTCGTACACCCAGATATATTGTGCCATGGTCACGTCGCGACGCACGTCAGTGGCCTCGAAGTCATAATAGAGCGTGGGTACGATGCCCAGCGATGAGTTGCTGGAGCCGCCCTCGTTATTCTTTAGACCGCCAAGCGCCTTGTCCATCTTAGTACAGTTGTACTGCAACACCTGGCCGCGGGAGCCGTCGGCAAACGGGATCTCCCAGAACACCTCTGACTGATAATAGTCGGTCACGTCGGCACAGATTTTCTTGAATATATCCTCGTAGTTCGTTTGGAATTTGCTCTGCTCTGTACCTTCATTGATGATTTGCGCGCACGCCCATAACACCTCTTGGTTGAGCTCGGCACGCAATGAAGCGTCATTGGTGAGGAACTCGGTTGTCTCTCTCCATGTAGCAGGGCGAACACCCTTGCCGGAATAGAGGAGGTCGGTGCGGGCGAGCATAGCCAACGCTGCAGCCTTGCTCGGGCGGCAAGTGGAATTCTTGGCCGAGCCCGGACAATCCTTCGACCAAGGAAGCAGTTCAGCGGCTTTCTTGAAATCGATACGCAGCTGGGCAAGCACCTTGACGCGGTCGTCCTTTTTCATCTCCAACCCTTTCGGATCCTTGGAGATGGATACGAAACGAGGAGGTACGTCACCCCAGAGTTGCACCATCTGCAGATAGCAGAACGAACGGAGGAAATACGCTTCACCAAGCAAATAATCCATTTTTGCGCTATGTGTGCCGTACTCTTCGACACCCTCGATGATGTTGTTGCACTTCTCGATAGCGGCGTTGAGATAACCCCACGGATCTTTACCGTTGGCGGTAGAGAGGTCACCGCTGGTAGGCGTCATCGAATAGATGTTCCATTCCGCTTTACCGGAATTTTTCGTTCCACGCTCCGCATCGGTGTTCATTCCTTGATATCCGCACGCGAGACGGTTACGGAAGGACTTGTCCTGACCAAACTGCTCGTACACTGAGGCAATCACTTGCTCCGTGCTGTTCTCGTTGGAGAAAACGGTAGCGGCGTCCATAGCAGAGGGAGATTTCGAATCAAAGAAATCGCAACCTGCCAGCACTACAGCCGCAAACGCTAATGCTATATATTGATACGTTTTCATATTCCTGATTATTTATGTCGATTGATGATTAGAAAGAAAGGTTGATGCCGAAGTTGAATGCACGGCTCTTCGGGAAGGCTGAGAAATCAACATTGGTAGCCAGCGGGTTGATTTTCGAGCGGGTATCCACCTCGGGGTCAGCGCCTGTATATTTGGTAGCGCAGAAGAGGTTGGAGCCGGTAAAGAAGATACGTGCTGTCTTGATATATGCCTTCTTGAGCCACGTATCCGGCAGCGAGTAACCGATCGTGAGCGACGATAGACGCACGAACGATGCGTCCTCTACAAACCTGTCGGTCAGCGCAATATTGTCGCTGATCGGGTTGGCGATGTTGGCGCGTGCATTAGCCGCAGCGAGAGCGTTGGTCAAGTTAGCGTAATTATCGCCGGAAACGGTACCGTCACTTCCGATGAACTCCGATGGGATATAACTACCGTCAGCACGGAAGAGCGAATAGCGCGAGCCATAGGCAACGTTTGCGGTGTTGTTACGCAGTTTTGACTTGTCGAAGATCGTTCCGTAGTCGAGTGCCGAGAGGTTGAGCACCTTGTTGCCTACACTGTAGGTGAACTGTGCGCTCATGTCGATCTTACCCCATTTGTCGCCACCGATATTGAAGTTCAGACCGAAACCGCCCTGAACAATAGCTTGTGTGTTGCCCAGCACTACGCGGTCAGCGTCGTCGATCACACCGTCACCGTTCTGGTCAACAATCTTCGTCATACCCGGACGAGCCTCGCCGAGGATAGTGGTGATAGCTTTGCCATCCGCACCATACCAGCGGTTGTTGGCGGGGTTGTAGGAAACGAAGTCGGATGCTGTGTACCAGCCGTTGGATTGATAACCATAGATGTCTCCCACCTTGTCACCCGGACGGAGCTTGAACTCATAGTCGGTGTTGTCGTAGTTCGACGAGAAACAAGCGGAGGATACAAGATATTGCTCCATACCACCGAGATCCACCACTCTATTCACGTTATGCGAGATATTGGCATTGACGCTCAAATTGTAATTCAGGCTCTTGGATTTATTGTCCAGAATAATGCCGTTAACCGAGAACTCGACACCCTTGTTGTCGGTAGAACCGATGTTGCGGTACTGGTAGTTATATCCACCCAAGCCACCCATTGCATACTTGAGTATAAGATCTCTCGTGCTGTTCCAATACAAGTCAACCGTTCCGCTCAAGCGCTCGTTAAAGAAACCGAAGTCTACACCTAAGTCGCGGGTAACGGTGGTCTCCCACTTGAGGTTGTTGTTAGCTGCGATGACATCCGCACCGCCATCCGTCAACTTAGTATCGAACAGACCGTTATATGCAGTAGCGGAAGCCAGGTATTCCGGACGGAGATAACCCAGATCAACATTGTTGTTACCTACCGAACCATAAGACAGACGCAACTTGAAGTTCGACATCACGTCTTGTGCCGGTTCCATCCATGGCTCATCGATAATACGCCATGCTGCAGCAACGGATGGGAAATATCCCCATTGGTTACCCTTGGCAAAACGCGTCGAAGCGTCTGCACGGAAAGTAGCTGTGAGATAGTAGCGGTTAAATAATGTATAGTTCGCGCGGGCAAAGAAAGAGAGCATGTTATCCGTCGGATTCACATACGACTTCGCGGTGTAAGCCTTCGCCGAACCGATAAAGTTGAATACATCCTGTCCCTTCAGGCTGGCATCATAACCGTAACCGTTCGTGGTGCGCAACTCACCCTTCATCATCTGAAGTTCCTGACCGATAAGAATATTCAGGTCGTGATTCTCACCCCATCTTTTTTTGAACTCCAGGGTGTTGGTGTTCTTGAAGCGACTGTTCTTTTGCTCGGTTGAAACGATATGCCCATAACCTGCACCTTCTGCATACGTAAATCCGTCACCGGCACGCGAATAGTAGGTTGTCGGACCGTAGTAGCGATCTTGACTCTGGAAACGGCCTTCGTATCCCAATTCGCTCTTAAATGTGAACATTTTAGCGAACTTATAGCTTACATAACCCTGTAAGTTGTACTTGTTATCCGTTTTCTTGCGATAGTTATGGTCGATAGTTGTAATCGGGTCGTAGAGCGAGCCGAAAGACTCGTAATCGTCCAATCCGGCTACGTTATCCTTGGCAAACAACTCAATCGGCGAATACGCGATAGCGTTACGCACACGACTCTCGGTCTTCGAACCGGCATCCTGTGCCGTGTTGGTACCGGCACCTAACACCACTGTGTTGGTATAACGTGCGGTGAAACTGATGGTAAGGTCTTTGAGCGGCTTGAAGTTAGTCTTGAAATTCAAGTAGTTACGATCATAATCCGAACCATACATGATTCCTTCGTCGTCCACACGGTTGTACGACAGCAAGAAATTGGCAGCTTTGTTACCACCGCTAACGGTAAAGCTATGGTTGCTGTTCAGGCCATGATGGCCGAAGGTCTCTTCCTGCCAATCCGTTACTTTCTGACCGCGCCAGTAGTTCTGGATCTCCGGAATGGTCATCACTTGGCTCTTATCCTGTGTCTCGGAGTAGCGCTTGTCGAAATACTCGTTGAAGTTCGACGGTATATTGGCGGTATTGCCTTTGGCTTTATAGTGTGCATACTCATACTGCATGAGCACGAAGTCATCGACATCCAACATGTCATATTTCTTGGCCATCTGCTTCCAACCCATATATCCGGTGTAGTCAAAATGGATTTGCATCTTATCATCCGGACTGTCATTGACATCTTTGGTCGTGATGATGATTACGCCGTTAGCACCCTGTGCACCGTAGATGGCTGTAGCAGCAGCATCTTTCAACACATCCATCGATTGAATATTGCTGGGAGGGATATCCGAAATTGAGCTTACCTGGAATCCGTCAACAATATACAGCGGGTCGCTGGATTGAGTTAGAGACGTACCACCACGAACACGGATTTTGACATCCGCATCGGGACTACCTTCAGGCGTTACGACAGACACACCAGCCATCTTACCCTGCATCGCTTCTGCCGCAGATGCTACCGGAACATCCTTCAGTTGGTCGGCACTAACAGAGCTGACTGACGTAACCAAGTCACGTTTCTTGGTCGTGCCATAACCGGTGACAACAACTTCTTCCAGTACTTGATTGTCCTCCTTCAGAACAACGGAGAGGGTGTTACCTGTAACCGGATGTTCCTGGGTAGCCATGCCTAAATACGAGAATACCAAAGTCGCATTCTCCGGAGCATCAATTGAGTAGTTACCGTCAAAATCGGTAATTGTGCCGTTCGTAGTACCTTTGACCACCACGTTAGCACCGATGATTGGTTCGCCGTTCTGGTCTGTTACTTGACCCGTCACCGCCATGGCTTGCGCCATCACCGGCAGTAACGCTACGGCTAAAATGTAAAATAATCGTTTCATCATGATACTATTAAAAAATTAGTGTTTGCTTAATTCGATACATGCAAGTATGAGCGGGGCGACACCTTTGGGGTCGTTGTCGCATATACGCTCATGGATATAATAATCGTACGTGCCGTCGCGGAAGGGGTTGCCGCCTAATCCTGCTACGGCGCAGCAATCGATGAGCGACAAGGTGCCGTCATCATCAGTACGTAGTTTGTTCGCTTTAAGTCCCTCGATCACCTGTATTGCTTCGCGACGATAGGTCTCAGGCAGGATACCTAAGTTCGCGCTTTTCGCCATCGCATAGGCGTACATGGCGGAGCAGGTTGATTCGAGGTAGTTTCCTTCCAGGTCGCCTTTGTCAGGCACCTGATACCACAGGTGTGTCTCAGTGTCCTGCACAGCCATCAGCGCTTCGATCACGCGGCTGAGAATGCCCTCCAACTCCCCTCTCTCGGGTTGGTTGGCGGGCATCAGCTCCAGCACATCGCACAGCGCCATGACGTACCACCCTTCGGCGCGTCCCCAGGTCTCGGCACTGCAGCCGGTGAGCGAATCCGCCCAAGCCATCTGCCGGCTCTCGTCCCAACCGTGGTGGTTCAGTCCGTTGGCTTTGCGGGTGTGCTTGTCCACGATAAGGAACTGCCCGGCTATATCGCTCCACGCCTCTCGCTCGGGTTTCCAGGCTGCATAGCGGGCGTAGAACGTGGTGCCGGTGAACAGACCGTCGAGCCACATCTGGTGCTCATACACCTGCTTATGCCAAAAGCCGCCCTCCTCGGTGCGCGGTTGCTCGCGCAACTGCTCACGCAACGTCTCAATGGCTACGGCATATTGCGGCTGCGGGTTCACGGCTTGGAGCAGGATAAGGAAGTTACCGCCCTGGATACGATCCATGTTGTACAGACTCTTCTTGTAGGTCAGGATCGTTCCGTCTTCGCCGATGAATTGGTCGGCAAACCGCTGCGCGTGACCTAAGTAAGCCGTGTCGCCCGTTGCGGTGTACAACTCCACAAAGGCACGCGCCATCAGGGTTGGCGTGTATTCCCATTTGGGTTTCTGCGCACCGTCGCACGTCCAGAGTTCGCGATGATGTGTCATCTCGGACTTTGCTACATTCTCTGCCAATTGGAGATATGCGTTTGGCGTACAAGCCGACAACACGACAGCTGCTATCAGTATGAGCTTTTTCATTTTCACATTCCTACAGCGTAACACCGTTCTTGAAGATGGCTATCTCGTGGTAGCCGTTCTTTTCGTTGTTCGTCTTCTCGCCGTTAGCTACCGCGATAACATAGTCTGCAAAACGTTTGGCTACTTGATCCATCGGTTCGCCATCGGCGATGACACCGGCATTGAAGTCAATCCAGTTCGGCTTGTTGTTGTACAAGTTCGAGTTGGTGGATATCTTCATGGTCGGCACGTACGTACCGAACGGCGTACCGCGTCCGGTGGTGAACAGCACCATATGGCACCCTGAGGAAGCCAGAGCCGTGGATGCTACGAGGTCGTTACCGGGTGCAGACAACAGGTTCAGTCCCTTCACTTGCAGGCGCTCACCGTAGGGCATCACACCGCGCACGAGCGAGGTGCCGCACTTCTGCGTGCAGCCCAGAGCCTTGTCCTCAAGCGTGGATATGCCACCGGCTTTATTACCCGGACTGGGGTTCTCGCCCACGGGTTCGCCGTGCGACAAGAAGTACTGCTTGAAGTCGTTGATGAGGCTTACCGTCTGGTCAAACAGCTCACGGTTGGCGCAACGATCCATGAGAATAGTCTCCGCGCCGAACATCTCGGGCACTTCGGTGAGCACGGTGGTGCCTCCTTGTGCTACGAGCCAGTCGCTCAGGCATCCGAGCAGCGGGTTAGCAGTTATGCCGCTAAAGCCGTCACTACCGCCGCACTTCAAGCCTACGCGCAGTTCGCTCAGAGGCACCGCAACGCGCTTGTCGTGCTGCGTCTTCAGGTACAACTCGCGCAGGATAGGCATGCAGTACTCCACCTCATCGCCTTGGATCTTCTGCGTCGTTACGAACTTCACACGCTCCTCATCTATCTCGCCGCAGAACTCACGGAACACGTCCGGCTGGTTGTTCTCACAGCCCAGGCTGACTACGAGCACGGCACCTGCGTTCGGATGGTGAATCATGTCGCGCAGGATCTTCTTGGTGTTCTCGTGGTCATCACCCAACTGCGAACAGCCGTAGTTGTGCGGGAAGGCGAAGATATTGTCCGCCCCCGTCTCTTGACGCAGACGCTCTGCACACTTCTGGATGATACCGTTCACGCAACCAACGGTGGGGATGATCCACACCTCATTACGGATACCTACCTGCCCGTCCTTGCGGCGATAGCCCATGAACGTGCGTTTCTCGTCGGGGATGTTGAGCACCACATCCTTCGGGTGGTACTCGTACGAGAGCAGACCGGCGAGGTTGGTCTTGATGTTGTTCTCATTCATCCAACTGCCGGCTTTCTTTGCCTCGCGTGCATGACCGATCGGGAAGCCGTACTTAATGACATCCTCGCCCTGAGCAAGGTCACGGATAGCTATCTTGTGTCCGGCAGGCACATCCTCCAAAACGGTGATCTGTTTGCCGTCCACTTCGATAACCGCACCCGCCGATTGCGGTTGTATGGCTACAACCACATTATCGGCAGGATTGATTTTAAGGATATTTGTCATATTAGAACAAACTCTTGATTTTGGAAATAAGTCCGTCTACTTTATCAGCAGCAAGCATCAGCTTAACCGTCTCGAGCATACCGATCTTCTCGATGGAATTGAGATACAGTTCTACCAAGTCGGTCAAGCCCGGGATCTCATTGAGGTTCTGCTTGCTCTCTTTCCAGATGATGTCGGTAGCGCCGAGCACACCTTCAGCCACCTTGCGGGTGTCGCCGGTAGCCCAGAGTTGCTTCAAGAGATCCATGATCTCCTGTGCATCGTTCGGCTCGATAGGAGCACCGTCAGCACGTACGCCGCCCTTGTAGTACTCAATGATAGCAGCCAGACCGAGAACCAAGCCCTTAGGCAGTTCGCCCTTGCGCTCCAGATAAACCTTCAAGCCCGGCAGGTCACGTGTCTCGAACTTCGGGAACGAGTTGAGCATGATGCTCGTTACGGCGTGGTCAACATACGGGTTGTTGAAGCGCTCCATTACGCTCTCGCCGTAAGCCTTCAACTCTTCCTTCGGCAGGTTGAGCGTCTCAAGCAGCTCGTCGAACATCACCTTGTTGATGTACTTACCGAGGATCTCGTGGTTGCAAGCATCGCGAACGATGTTCACGCCGCTCAGGTACGTAACAGGGCTGAGCACGGTGTGCGGACCGTTCAGCAGGGTCACCTTGCGCTCGTGGTAAGGCTTCTCCGATTCGGCGATAAGCACGTTCAAGCCGGCTTTGTTGGCAGGGAACTCGACCTCGAGCTCTTCGATAGACATATTCTCAGGTTTCTCGATTACCCAGAGGTGGAAGATCTCAGCTTGCACAACGAGGTTGTCGTTGTAGCCCACTTTCTCCTGAATAGCGGCAATATCCTTGCGCGGGAAGCCCGGAACGATACGGTCAACCAAGGTAGCGCAAACGTAGTTGTACTTCTCAAACCACTCCTTGAAGCCTGCGTAGTCTGCTCCGAAATCGTCCTTCCAAAGTTCGATATACTTGCGGATGCAGTCTTTCAAGTGGTGACCATTGAGGAAGATCAGCTCGCACGGCATAAAGATCCAACCCTTGGTGGGATCGCCGTTGAAGGTCTTGTAACGACGGAACAGCAGCTGAACCAACTTACCGGGGTATGCACTTGCCGGTGCGTCGGTGAACTTACAACTCGGGTCGAAAGTGATACCTGCCTCGGTGGTGTTGGAGATGACGAAACGGATCTCCGGCTGCTCGGCGAGTGCCATGTATGCCCAGTTCTGCGAATACGGATTCAGCGCGCGGCTGATGACATCAATACGCTCCAGCGAGTTGACAGCCTTGCCGTCCAAACGGCCTTGCAGATTAACGTGATACAGGCAGTCCTGACCGTTGAGCCACTCTACCATACCTTTGTCAATCGGTTGAACGACTGCCACCGAACCGTTGAAGTTCGTCTTGGCGTTCATGTTCCATATGATCCAGTCTACAAATGCGCGGAGGAAGTTACCTTCACCAAACTGGATGATTCTCTCGGGTGCGACGCTCTTCGGAGCAGTCCACTTAGTCAATGCTTTTTTTGCCATGTTTTTCTATTATTAAAAGGTTATTATTACTTTATTTACGGCAAGCTGCAATGATGTCAAAGCACTCTTTGCACTTGTCGGTTACGTACTTCCAGTCGCCGGCTTTCACCTTGTCCGACGGGAAGAGCTTGCTGCCCATGCCTACGCAATATACGCCTGCAGCGAACCATTTCTCCAGGTTCTCTTTCTCCGGAGCTACGCCACCGGTAACCATGATCTTCGACCACGGCATAGGAGCCATCAAGCCCTTCACCATGTTCGGACCATATACATCACCGGGGAACAACTTTGTCAGATCACTACCTAACTCCTGCGCCTTACCGATCTCGCTTACCGAACCGCAACCCGGGCAGTAAGGAACGAGACGACGGTTGCAAACCGGAGCAATCTCGGGGTTGAACAACGGACCTACCACGAAGCAAGCACCCAGTTGGATATACAATGCAGCCGTCGGAGCATCCACTACCGAGCCAACGCCCAGTGCCAGTTCGGGGCACTCAACGGCAGCCCACTTTACCAGCGGACCAAACACCTCATGGGCAAAGTCGCCACGGTTGGTGAACTCGAAAGCACGCACGCCACCGTCGTAGCAAGCCTTCACCACGTTCTTGCAAACTTCCAAATCTTTGTGGTAGAACACAGGAACCATCGGTGCAGCCTTAATCTTGGCCATCACCTGAATCTTATCGAATTTTGCCATAATTTTAAGTACCAAGGGACAAAGTACCAAGTACCAAGCAACAGGGACATAGTACTAAGAACTATTTTGTTTCCTTGGATTCGTTAATAGATTTTCTTGTTGATACAATAGAACTTATCGTGATTTTAAGCAACTCAGTACACTCATTAATTATATCCTGCATTCTTTCAGAAGGCAACATCTCACACTCCTCTATCAAAGTTAGCCAATGTAATGTTTCATCCAGTTCTTCCTCTACCATTTTTAATTTATTGATAAAGTCTTTCTCGGATTTAGCAATACATGCAGCTCTGTAATTAGCAGAGGGAGAAGTACCTGAACGGACAATTTGGCGTGCGATAGCCGTAGCAGAAATTGTGTGTGGCATCGCATCTACCATCTTAATTATACGGATGGCAAATTGTTTATGCCGTTTTTGTAATTCTGTTTCCTGCATAATATTTTCATCTTCGTTTTTTTGTACTTTGAAAATTGGTACTTAGTACTTAGTCACTTAGTCACTTCAAACTATCTCTGAACACGACCGTTGGCATTACCGCCAGCAAGGCTCAATACCTCATCTTCAGAAACGAGGTTATAGTCGCCGTTGATAGTATGTTTCAAAGCACTTGCTGCTACAGCAAACTCAAGAGCTGCGCCTTGGTTGTCGGGGTACTTGAGCATACCGTGGATCAATCCGCCGGAGAACGAGTCACCGCCACCTACGCGGTCGATAATCGGGTTGATCTCGTAGCGTTTGCTCTGGTAGAACTCCTTACCGTTGTAGATCATAGCCTTCCAGCCGTTGAAGGTTGCGCTGAAGGACTCACGGAGAGTAGATACTACATACTTGAAGCCGAACTCCTTCATCATCTGCTCGAAGATGCCCTTGTAACCTTCGGCATTCGTCTCACCGCCCTCAACATCGGCATCGGGCTTGAAGCCTAAGCAGAGCTCTGCATCTTCCTCGTTGCCGATGCATACATCCACATACTTCATCAGCGGACGCATGATCGAGATAGCTTTCTCGCTCGTCCAGAGTTTCTTGCGGAAGTTGAGGTCAACACTGACGATTACGCCGTGACGCTTGGCAGCCTCGCAAGCCAACTTCGTGATCTCCGCAGCCTTGTCGGAGATAGCCGGGGTGATACCGCTCCAGTGGAACCAAGCAGCCCCCTCCATGATCTTGTCGAAGTCAAAATCTTTCGGATCAGCCTCGGAAATAGCTGAATGAGCACGGTCGTAGATAACCTTCGACGGACGCATCGAAGCGCCGGTCTCGCAATAGTAGAGACCTATTCGGTCACCGCCACGAACGATATAATCGTCCTTTACGCCGTAACGACGCAACGAATTAACAGCAATCTGACCGATCTCATGTTTCGGCAGTTTGGTTACCAGATACGCCTCGTGACCATAGTTGGCGCACGAGATAGCTACGTTAGCCTCACCACCACCCGGGATGATGCGAAAATGATCAGACTGAACAAAACGATCTTGTCCTTCCGGACTGAGGCGGAGCATAATCTCGCCTAAGGTAATAATCTTTGCCATTATAGTATATTTGAAATTTGAAATCTAAAATTTGAAATAATTCTTAGCGTTGTTATAGCAGATATCCTCTACCATTTGTTGCACGCGGGCTTTTTCGTAACCGGTGTACGGGATCATACCGTTCTCTATATCATTGCCGAGAATGTTGCACAGCGTACGACGGAAATACTCGTGGCGCGGGTACGAAAGGAACGAACGGCTGTCAGTAAGCATACCTACCAGGCGGCTCAACAGACCGAGGTTCGATAGTGCCATCATCTGCTTCTCCATGCCGTCCTTCTGATCCAGGAACCACCAGCCCGAGCCGAACTGAATCTTACCCGGAACACTGCCGTCCTGGAAGTTGCCCAACATGGTAGCGATTACCTCATTGGCGCAGGGGTTCAAGTTGTACAGGATGGTCTTAGCCAGATGTCCTTCGCTATTCATCTCGTCCAGGAAGTGACTCATCGCCTTGGCGGTTGTGAACTCACCGATGGAGTCGAAGCCGGTGTCGGCACCGAGTTGTGCGAACATCTTCGAGTTGTTGTTGCGGATGGCGCCGTAGTGGTACTGCTGCGTCCAACCCGATGCATAATCCATCTCAGCCTGCGCGTGCAGATACGCATGCTTGTACTGACGGATCTCGTACGCGCTGAGTGCCTTACCTGCCAATGCCTTGTCGAAGATCGCATTGATCTCGGCATCGGTGTAAGGCTCATCGTAGAACTCCTCGATACCATGGTCACTCAGGCGGCAACCCATGGACTCAAAGAAGTCGTGGCGTTTCTGCAATGCCGCTACCAAGTCGGCAAAGTTGCGAATGTCCATGCCTGCAACCTGAGCCAGTTTCTCGATATATGCCTTCCACGTAGCCGCTTCGATGTTCATACCTGCGTCCGGACGCCAGGTAGGCAACATACGCACCTCGGCTTTCGGGTCGTCCTTGAGCATCTTATGCCACTCGAGCGAGTCGGCGGGATCGTCGGTGGTGCAAACGAGCTCCACATGGTAGTGCTTCATCAGTCCTTGCGGGCAGAACTTCGGATCGTTGGCGATCAAGTCGTTGCACTTGTCGTAGATAGCACGTGCGGTCTCGGGGTTCAGGCGCTCCTCGATACCGAAAGCGGTCTTGAGCTCCAGATGCGTCCAGTGGTAGAGCGGGTTGCGGAAAGTGTAAGGTACGGTCTCAGCCCATTTCTCGAACTTCTCCCAGTCCGTCGTGTCCTTACCGGTGCAGTAACGCTCATCCACACCGTTCGAGCGCATAGCGCGCCACTTGTAGTGGTCGCCCATGAGCCAGATCTGTGCGATCGATTCGAAACGTTTGTTCTCCGCCACCATCTGCGGGATAAGATGACAATGGTAATCAATGATTGGCATCTTAGCTGCATGGTGGTGGTACAACTCCTGTGCAGTAGCCGTCTGCAACAGGAAATCTTTATCCATGAATGGTTTCATAAAATTGATTATTATAAAAGTTATCAGTTATCTGTTTCAGTGATCAGCGGTCAGTAATCTGTCTGCCTAAGGCATCGTACGTCTTGCCTTCACGCTCAATCAGCAGTTGCCCGTTGCGCACTACCTTGGTACTTGGTACTTGGTCACTTGGTACTTCCTCCACCGCGGCTCCCCGCTTCGCACAGGTCAGGGTGATGATGATACATGCCTGCTTGCCTTCGAGCCGGAACGCCAACTCATCGGTCACCGGATGTGCTGAGTGGTCGATGATGTGCGTCACCCACTGCGCTTTATCGTTTTGGGTTCGCGGGAAGAAATAGTCATCGGCCGTATATGTCGTGTTGTTCCACATCTGCACATAAGCATCCGAATCATCCCAGTTGCAATACCCGTACAGTTTGGCTTCGGTTACCTGCAGGTCGGAGGGGATATGAATCGTATAGGTCACGCCGGCCGTATAGCGGATGCTGTATGCCTTAGCGGTTGAATACCCCACACCACCGTCGTTGGTGATGGTGAACGCGTTGTTGAACGTATAGGTCTGATCGTTCCTGTTTGACACACAACTCTCGGTTGACAGGATATACGTGCCGTCGTCGTGTATTCCGTACTTGACTTTCCAAGCAGGGTACTCGGTCTCTATCACACGCTGGCACCACGAACCAATATATTGGTAACCTATGCGATTCCCACGCAGCAGCGAGGTGTAGTACGGACAGCCATTGTCGTCGAACGCGATGGGTGTATCCTCGTAGTTGTACAGGAACCGGTAGTACATATGCGGAATCGAATCCTTGTAAATGGCGTAGATAGGTTCGTACGCCCTTGTGGAATCGTAGTTGGCACGTGCCAGCTGCTCCTCCGTATAAGTGTACGTAACATTATTGTAGGTATAACTGCGCTTCTTGCCGCGGTTCTTAAGTTTGTTGAACAGTTTGTTATATACCTGCGTACCGGTGTTGCCGCCTATCTGTATGAATCGTCCCCACAGGTGCGCGCCCTGCCTGGCCACGATCCGCCGGTCGGGTTGCTGGTTGTCATTGGTGTAGTCCTCCACGGCGTGGTCGGCAATCTTATGTTCATCCAGCCATGTGACGGCAGCTGTGATGCGAGTCTTCATCTCGTCCGTGGGATTGTCAAGCGACATGAGGAACGACAGCAGGTTTGCCGATTCGCATCCGCTGACCGAGGGCAGCTCGTGCGGACGTCCTTCGGTAGGCAGGTACGGTGCTACCGTATCGTGCTGCGCGCACCAGGCGGCATACGTGCCGTCGATGATGATCTGGCAATCGAGGATACATTGCACACCGCGGTCGAAGGCTGCCTGACAAGCCGTACGCGTAGCGGCATCGGTGATATTGGCAAAGTCGCCCGTATTCCCGCAGATATCCCGCAGCATCTTCAACACATTGACCACCAGATCGTCGTTGAAGGTGATATAGTCTTGATAGCCGTTATCGTTGCTCAGCGGCCAGTACTGACTCCATCCGCCGCAGCCCTTCTGTGCCACGCGTATCATCTGCAATCCGCGCAAGAACGCCTGGCGGCAATCCTCGTTGCCCGTAGCTTTCCATACACGCGCCAAGTAGCGCATCTCTTGCGTTGTGGATACATTGTCCAGACAGGAATGAGTGCCTTTTTCATTGAGCAGGCGTTGGTACTCTGATTGCGAGAGCTTGTGCAACTGGTCGTTTTTCATCCAGCCGCCGTTGGTCTTCTGCACAGCAATCACGATATCGGCAATGTTCAGTGCCTCCTCAGAACCATACCACTCGCCGGACATACCTCCGGTGCATACCTGATACCAAGTCAGGTCATTCAACCCCGCTGCCAGCCAACCAGAGCCGGTAAGAATAAGCAGTATGACAAACAATACCTTTTTCATATATATAATTATTGTATTCTTGCGCCAAGCATATCGTATTCCACGCCATCACGGATAATAATCATCTGCCCGTTGCGAATAACCTTCTGACACTCACCATTCGCCATTAACCATTCACCATTATTCACCACTTCCGTCGCCGTATCATCGTCATCCGCCAGCGTTACCACGGCAATGAAACATACCTGCTTGCTGCTAAATGTGAAGGTGAACGAGTTAGCGGGTGTTGCCAAGGTTTTGGAGATGTGGGTAGGATGCGCATAATCGGCTAATGATGACACCATATCCGCACACGTTTCTCCGTTAAACTCCGATAGTTTGCCCGCATCGGTTGTATTGTTGGCGGTAGCATAGAAGTCCACTTTCTTGGCTTTCTGTCCTGCCGCCAGAGTAAGGGTGTTCTGTGCTCCGTTGGAGTTCTTGAGCGTTGTATATGTGGTACCCTCATAGGTGATACTACCGTTTCCGTTACTCCAGTTCTTGCTTGTATTGCCGCTGATGGTAAGCGTCCAATTGTCGGCTACGGTGATGGAGTTGGCAGGATCAGTGCCGGTTTGCCAATATACCACCTGTTTGGCTGCCGGCGCAGCATCGTTCCAGGTGTAGCTGCCTTTATACTGCTCCAGAATCAGCGCACCGGGCAGTTCATCGTCGGTGGAAGCCACATTGCCTACCCGGATGGAGCAGTTGTTGAACTGTATTCCGTTGCAGAAATTGAGTTTCAGTCCTTTAGCATGATCTATCATTACGCTATCGAATGTCACGTTATGCACATAACTCTCCGGACGGCCATAGATGAATATGCCATAGCCGTTCTTGCCGCTACCCGTATAGTCGGTGCAGCCGCTGATGGTTACATTCTTAAGGGTTATGTCGCGGAATCGGGGAGTCTTATCTACCAGCGCCGGTGCGTTGGCTTCTATCCATTGGGGATTAGGCAGTGAGTCGTACCAGCAGGTGATACTGATCGGGCTGAGCACATTGGTCATGGTGCAGTTACGCATCACGATGTTATACACATCGCCGCTGCGATCGCTATTCGACTTGAGGCGGAAACCTGCATCCGTACCGTTCAGCGTCAGATTCTCGTAGATGATATCGTGCATGTTGGTCGTGTAACTGCCGAACGATGCACCGTGTCCTGCCAGCAACCGGCAATCCCACACGTGTACGTACTGCGCGTCCTGATCGCAAACAATATTGTCGTCACCCGTATCGATCTCGCAGTCGTAGATATTGACGTACTGCGTCCAGATGGGGAATCCGTCGGTGTTGTGCGAGGGGTCGGCTACGTCGTGCGAAGCAGGGTTCTTGACGGTGATGGCGTGTGCCGTTGCATGTGCTCCCTTGCCGCTACGACCAATAACGATGTTGGTGTTCGGAGCGTTCTGGATACGGAAGTTACGGAACAAGTAACGTTGTCCTTGCCAGAATCGTATCAACCCACTGCGGGTCGTGGATTTCTTGGCAGCTTTGGCGGCCTCCACCTCGTCCCACCAGGGCGCACCCTGACCATCGATGATTGATGTGGTGCGGCTCTCGCCCTCGATCACGATATCCGAGGCATTGCTCTTACCCGTAATGAACGGCGCATCCATCTTGTGGTAGCCGTTGCCATCGGTAGCGAACGAGGAGATAGGCAGCATCTGCAGCATCGCATTGGCGCTCAGGTGCAGAATTGTTTTTGAGCCCATCTGCAGTGCGCCGCTCAGGAACGTGCCTGCGGGTATAACCACCATGCCACCTCCGGCAGCAGCGGCGGCATCGAGTGCTGCCTGGATGGCTGCCGTGTTGTCCGCCGCAGCCGTCGAAGCGTTGTACGGCGCATCGGTAATCACGAAGGTGTTCGCCTCGGTGATTGCTGGCAAGTTAGCGGGCAGTTGCACTTCCGCCCACCCCTCCGGGGTGTTCTTGTCTGCCGCCTCGGCATCCATCGAGAACGGGATAACCGTTGCCCACAGATGCATGCTCAACGTGGCTACTGCCATAAGAAATACTGTTCTTTTCATATCCGTGTATTGCCCAAAATTTCAAATTTAATATACGACAGCCTTTCCAAAGCCTCCGCGGCTGTTAGCCTGACGTATGGTCTTACCCTTGTAGCCGGCATTCAGCGCCGAACCTTTCACTACTGCCACCCATGCGCCGTTGTCCTCCACCAGATATGCTGCCTCGGGGTCTATCTTGGCGGAGTTAGCCGTTACTTGGGCTGCGATAGATGCTGCGTCCCAATGGTCGGCACCAAGAATCACATTCTCGTAGGTATATATACCCAGGCTGTCCAGATCAACGGGATCGGAGTCGGCAGCGTAGTTCAAGCCGTTGACGTTATGTCCGGTGATGGCTGTTCCGTCCTCCCTATGGGTGTTGTATTCATGAAAGCGCACTTTGAGTCCGGCATTCATGTGGGTGTATCCTTGCCTGGAGGGCTCAATCAGGCAGGTGGTATTCAGCCACGTACCTGCCGGCGAGAATTTCCATCCGCGGCCAAGGTGCCAGCGCCCGGCCTGACCGGCTACGCCATCAATCGTACAGTTGTTGAACACATAGCCGTAGCGTGTGGCGGGTTCGGTAGCCGGAGCAATGATAACATCGTCGTTCTTGCGGTCGTTGTTGTACAGGAGCACGTTCTCAAACCATATATCCCCGCCGCCGCATATATAATCCACCGTACCTTCAATCCGCCCGTCGCCGAACCATCCGCGTTGGGTGGCTGCGCCGTTGGAGTAATAGGTATCCTGATTGCCCTGCAGACTGACGTGCTTGAATATACTCTTGTCGCCTTGGACTTGTACGGCAATCCCCACCCCGTGCGCAATGCTGGTCGGGTACGATACATCGCAGCGGATACTTAGATCTTGCATATAGATATTATCCGCCTTGAGCACCAGTGTCTCGGCATTGTTCATGCCCGAGGCGAGCGGGTGGTTGACGATCAGTACGCCATCGGTGGATTGACCTATCAGACTGATCTGCGCCTGGATAGGCGTGAGCGTCACGTGCCCTAAGTCGTACGTGCCGTCGGGCAGGAAGATCTTGTCGCCGTCCTGTGCGGTAGCGAACAGGAGTTGCAGTGCTGCCCCGTCATTGGCGCTAAGCACATAGTATCCTGCCTCGTTCTGAACAGGTATCGTAGCCACATTATATACTTTCACGCCGCGTACATGCTCGCCCGTGCGCGGAGTGAACGTGAGCGTGGTGGCTGCCCCCTCGTAGCGGTGAGTTGTCTGCTCGCCATCGGTCAGGATGTTCACTACGGCATTACTTGCTACGCGGACGGATATAGCGCCATCGGGCGTGAAGCTCCAGCCTTGGTTGCTATGGTATTCGCCGCCGCTGATGTTCAGCAGTTCGTGATCCTCGGGGTAGAAGTAGTTCTTTGCCAGATCGTAGTAGTAATACGTTCCTACGATTGCCTGCTCTATTTCCGTTGCTTTGGCAAACAGACTGAGGTCAGCCGTTACCGTTGTACCTTCCGCAACCCTGAGTTCATCGCCGTTACGCCATCCGCGGAACGCTTGTCCGGCAGGAACAGTCAGGTCGGCTACAGTGTACTTATAGGTCAACTTGCTACCCTGCTCCACCGTGTCCCTGCCAAGCAGTATGCCATTGGTATCGAAGTAGCGCACCACGGGCTTCTCGGGCGCAGAGCCGTCATCGGGCAGCACGATGCTAAATCCTGCAATAAAGAAGTCGCCGCCGTAGCCGGAGAGGTAGTACGTGCCTGCCTCATCCAGATGAATAGTCCACACGGGTGTGCTCAGCGGCTGCATCGCGTAGTACGGATCGGAGGTGCTTGTGCGGTCGTGCTTGCTTAGGATCAGTCCGCGCTCCTCACGGAATTCTGTGTAGAAGGTAACGGTACAAGTATCGATCACCCGGAACGCCAACCTGTTCTGTACATTCTTAATGCGCACGCAGTTCAGGTGCGACTGCCCGTGGATGACAGATTTGCCTTTCGACTGCTCCACCGTGTTTCCGGTAGGCGTGAATATACGATCCTCGGCACGCAGCGTGTTGGCTGTCCAGGCGCTTGTGCCGTTGTTGGTATATTCATCCGCAGTGATTGTACAACTGCGGCGGATGGTTATCAAGTCATCCACAGTCACACCCCACGCGCTGACTCGTATCAGCGCGCAGAGTATGATATATGTGAATCGCCTGCGAATCATTGTTCTACAACTTGGTACTTAGTCACTTAGTACTTGGTACTTAGTCACTTAGTACTTGGTACTTGGTCACTTGGTACTTGGTACTTAGTCACTTGGTACTTGGTACTTGGTACTTAGTCACTTAGTCACTTAGTACTTGGTCACTTGGTACTTGGTACTTGGTACTTGGTACTTAGTCACTTAGTACTTGGTACTTAGTCACTTAGTCACTTGATTGTTTGTCCTACCGTGTTGTACTGCAAGCCGCCACGGATAATGATCAGTTGACCATTGCGCATCACTTTCTGTACGCTGACGGCTGACTGCTGATCACTGATAGCGTCAATAGCGGTAGATGCCGGGTTGTAGAGCTTAGCCTCACCGAAACCGCCACGAGCGTTAGCCATACGGATGGTCTTACCCTTGTATTCGGCACCGAGCTGCGAGCCTTTCACTACAGCCACGAATGCGCCATTGTCCTCAACCAGATATGCTGCCTCGGCATCGATGGCCTCGGGGTTAGCCTCCACTTGTGCAGCGATGGCTGCAGCATCCCAGTTGTCGGTGCCCTTGACTACATTGTCGTAGGTATATATGCCTGCATTATCCAGATAGATAGCATCGGAGTTAGCCGCATATCCGAGCCCGTCAAGGTTGTGACCGGTGATCGGTGTACCGTCCTCCAGATGGGTGTTATACTCATGGAAGCGGCAAACAAGATCGGCATTCATGTTGGTATAACCTTTTGCAGTAGGAGCGATGAGGCAGGTGGTGTTCAGGAACGTTACTGCCGGCGAGTTCTGCCAGCCGCGTGCCAGGCTCCAGCGTCCGGCTTGACTTGCATCGCCGTCAACCGTACAATTGTTGAGCACATAACCGTAAACCGTTTCGGCTTTGGTGTTCGGGGCGAAGATCACATCACCGTTCGCACGTGCGTTGTTGTAGAATAAGGTATTCTCAAACCAGATGTTTCCGCCGCCGCAGATATAATCGACTGTACCTTCGATACGGCAGTCCTCAAACCAGCCGCGCTGCGTAGCGCCTCCGCTGCTCAGATACGTATCCTGGTTACCCTGGAGGTTCACATGCTTGTAGATGTTTTTGTCACCGCGGTCTTGTACGGCTATACCTACTCCGCTTGCTACGCTGCCCTCGTACGACACATCGCAGCGGATGGCCAGATCCTGCAGGTAAATACCGGCGGCGCGCAGATGCAACGTCTCGGCGTTGTTCATACCGGCTTCCAGCGGATGGTTAACAATCAGCACACCTTCCATCGATTCACCAATCAGGCTGATAGATGCATTGATTTCGGTCAGTGTAGTCGAGCCAAAATCGTATGTGCCGTTGGGCAGGAAGATCTTGTCGCCAGCCTGAGCTGTCTCGAGCAGCAGGAGCAGACCTGCGCCGTCGCCGGCTGTCATCACGTAGTAGTCGGCTGCATTCTTGGCAGGGATCTGAGCTACGTTGAATACCTTCACGCCATGTACATAACCGCCACTGATCGCAAAGGTGAGCGTTGTGGCCTCGCCTGTGTAGCGCACTACGGCTTTGTCGCCGTCCGATGCTACCGGGGTATTGATGGTCTCGCCCACCGTATTGCCGGCTGCATCCGTGCAGACGATAGTGCCTGCATTGCCGTATTGGCACAAGCTGAGTTTAATCACCGCGTTGCCGGCTACCTGAATAGCAATCGTACCGTTGGCGCTGAACTGCCAGCCGTGCTGTGCATCTTTATACGAGCAGTTAGTCATGCTGAACAGCTCATGATCTTCCTGATAGAAATACGGTTGACGCAGGTCGTACTCAAACACAGCACCTACAGTAGCAACCTCAATATCCGTGGCGTGTGCACACAGACTGAGATCCTCATTGAGTTGTGCACCCTCAGGGATCTTCACAGCAGCCTTGTCGGCGGAAGCGAACCATCCGCGGAAGGCTTTGCCTTGAGCAACCGTTACATCGCTTGCACCGTACTTATATACCAATTCCGAACCGCCTTCTACAATCTCGCTACCGATGAGGGTTGTGCCGTCAACATCGTAGTAGCGAACCTCTACCTGAGGCATAAACTCGGTAGCCTCAGCGAAGAAATAGGGCACATAGGTTTGGCTGCCGAACTCGAATGTGAGCGTTGCGGCCTCCTCTACATTGTAGGTCCATGTTACGAACTGGTTGTAGTTCGGCTTCTGCTCGCCACATGCAGCAACATTGCTGATAGTAGTGAGTTCAGCGCCGTCTTTTTTGATCGTGATAGAAGTCTTACTATGCTGGCATGCACCGATGGTGAACTTAACCGGTCCGTCAACAGGTACGGTGATCGTACCGCCGTAGATGCCGTGCTGACCACCATTGTAGTTGGTACCTGCGATGCTTACGCCTGCAGGCAGCTCGCCGCTCTCGGGCAGAATAACCGAATACGGGTTGTCGCGGAACTCAACCTTGAAGTCCTTGAACGAACGTACCTCGGGCTCGCCGCTGATGATACCGTTGAGCACGATGTTGCTCAGTGCGAAGGTCTTGGCGTTACCAAAGCCCGATACGTAGAAGCGTACCGTCACTTTCTGACCGGCATCAGCGGTAACCGTCTCTTCATGACGCAATGCCGGCGAACCGCTCGTATTATTGTCGCGAAGCAGATCTTCCTTTGCTACAGTAGTAATATCCGACTCTACGCCGTTCACGGTGTAACTCCATGAGTACGTAGCATTGTCCGTTCCGGCTTTGATGGCGTCGTACGCGATGCCTGTGAGGCGGAACGTTACGCCTTTCTGCATCAGCACGCTGTACTCAATCAGTACGCTCGGGTCATTGCCTGCATTGGATGTAGCGGGCACGTAGGTAACCATCGTGTTGCCGTTGTTGGCTGCGTAGTTATTTCTCGTGCCAACCGTCAAACCGGTAGCAACGGTCACTTTGGATTGCTTAACAAATGCATCCTTATCCGACGTAATAGCAGCCTCAGCCTCGTTACCTACCAGCCATGCAAACGTAGCCGAGACATCACCCTCAACATGTGCCGGGGCAATAGCCATGACCTCTGTATCTTGGTAATCGGCCTTGCTGGCTTTGGCATGAACCGTATCTTTCGATCCTACATAGAACGATGCCGTGTAGGCCTGGTACGCACCCGCATTGATGGCATAACTGAGCGTGGCACCGGCTTCATTATTGGTGATGGTAACAGGGAAACCGTTCTCCGTATCGCTCCACTCGCCAAACGCGATTTCCGGCTCGGCGCAGAACGGAGTAGCACTACCCGAATAGGTAACCACTATGATAAAGCATACCTGCTTGGTGCTGAACGTAAAGGTAAATGCATTCGCCGGCGTAGCCAATGTCTTCTCGATATGTGTCGGATTCGAATAGTCCTTGAGCGAACTAACCACGTCACTGCACGTTGCGCCATTAAACTCACTCAACACAGCA